>ERZ780117.146-NODE-146-length-35264-cov-9.891647_pt1 | contig 35264 bp, 34 predicted proteins | sample MGYA00510985_ERZ780117 | MGnify/ENA primary metagenome ERZ780117 (study PRJEB29588, sample SAMEA2159553) | human gut metagenome | biome: human gut; feature: human-associated habitat; material: faeces | place: Denmark | collected 2008/2010 ...
GCAGCGACTTCATCCGTGCAAGGGCACTCGGCTATAAGCCAAGATTGAGGCTTTCCGATGCGGAATTGGATGGTTTGCGCCAGCTTGCGGCTTGCAGGACGGACATGGTGAACTTCGCCAACGCCCTGCATGGTTTGAGCGACAATGAGAAGGTAAAACTTTTCCGGCACCAGCCGACCATGCTTGACTGGTACGAGAAAGTGGCATATGTCACGAACCGTGTCACCGACTTCTTGCAGTCCGCACAGACGGCCAACAGCTATCCGGCAGGAACAACAAACGAAAATGCAAAGGAGGACTAAGCATGATAGCCAAGGCAAAGGCCGTAGCCCACGGCATTAGGGCAATGCTGTATGTGTCTGGTGAATCGAGGAACAAGAAGCATCCCGAAAGGATAATCCGTATCTGCGACAACTTCATGCCGCAGGGAATGGACGCGACAGGCATTTTTACGGAAATGAAGTTTGCCACGATGAACCATCCGAACATCAAGAACAATATCATTCGCATGGAGATAAGCCCGGCGATGGAGCATACCGAAAACTTCACTTTGGATGATTGGCGGGAACTGTGGCATGACTTCGCCGCCGCTTTCGACATGCAGGAAATCCGAGACAAGGACGGCAAGGTGGTTTCCGAGCAGACAAACATATCGGGCAGCAAGTCATCCGTCTGGCTGCATGAGGAATCCGACAGCAGAATACCCCATCTTCATGCCATCGTCAGCCGGATGGACGAAAACGGGAACATCAACAACGACCACGCCATACACCTCCGCGCACAACGGGCGGCGGAAATGATAGCCCGGCAAAGGGGATGGACTACGGCACAACACATACACGAAACCAACATCCCGAAAGTCAGTGCCGACTGCATGGAAGTCTTGCGCGCACTTGACAACTGGTCATGGGACGGCTACCAAGAAAGGCTTGCCGCCAAAGGTTACGAGTTATATTTGCGGAAAGATAAGAAAGATGTCATTCGTGGCTATGTGCTTCTTAAAGGCAACACGAAATTCAAGGCATCGGAACTTGGAAAGGGACGCAACCTGACCGCATCACGCATCAGGCAGACATGGGAAAAGCTACATTCCGGCAATGAGCAACAAGTCCGTCCGGCAACCAAACAGCCAGTTGTACCGACACCGAAACCATCCGTTCTTAATGGTACGGAACATAGGTCACAGCCATTTGTACAACATCGTAATCCTATATTCGAGGATTATACCACTTATAAATCCAATCACCAGCCCACAGAGTTTGAATATGACGGCGAGACCTATAAGCGTTATCTTCCAGACAAGGTGCTTGACTTCTTCAACTATGAGTTCGACTATCTGGAACTGGCCAACTGGCAAGCCCTGCAAAACCTTGCGATGGCTTACTTCACTTTGATAGCATCACCCTACGAGGTGACATCGGGCGGCGGTGGCGGCGGTTCGCAGTCTGACTTGAAATGGGGGCGTGACCCGAAAGAGGATGAGATAGAGTTTGCCCGTAGATGTGCGCAGGCCGCTTCAAAGAGAATCGGCAGACATTCCAAAGGCGGAATAAAACGTAAATAAAAAACTAAAAAACAGAAATGCAATGAAACAACCCGATACGGCAGCACTCCGTGAGAGGCTTGCCAATTATACACCCGAAGATGAGTTGGAACAGGATAAGCAGGAACTTGACGGACTGACTCAGGAAGTCAACTGCCAGCTAATCGAGTTTCGCAATCTGCTGAAAGAAATCAATGCGCTCAAGGAAGAACTGCACGGCATACACGGTAGTTTGAAGCATACCGTCCAACGTGAACGAACTGCCTTCAATGCCTTGGTTGCGGCAAAAGACAGTGCGGACAATATCATGGACGGCATCAACCGTGCCATTGTCAAAGCAGAACAGCACACCGTCATCCGTGCCAAAATCGGTACCGATGAACTGGCGAAAGTGCATCAATGTACAGCCGACCATATCAAGACCGAAGAAGAACTGTTGGAGAAGCACTGTAAGAAAATGGCCAAACGCCTCCAAAGCAATGAAGGCATTTGGCTTTCTACACCGTGGCTCATATTCGTGGTGATAGTTTTGTCTGTAAGTTATCTTGCCGTAATTTTATGGGCTATATACAAAAGATGAGTTACACACTTTTACTTTCCCAATGATTTGAACATTTTGGTAATGCACCGCTTCTTTTGTTCCATATTGGGATGGACGTAAAGGTTGAGCGTAGTTGAAATGTTTGAATGACCCAACAATACGCTGACAGTTTTATAGTCACATCCGGCTTCAATACAACGGGTGGCGAAGCTGTGCCGCAGACCGTGATATTTCAGTTTGGGGATGTCGAGCTTCGCCATCAAACCATTGTAATAGTTACGATACGTGCGTGGTTCTGTTGGACGCTCATCATTAGTAAGCACATAAAAATCTTCATTGACCACCTTTTTCAACGGTTTAATCATAGACAACAACTCCTTGCTCATAGGAATTTCGCGGCAGGAGTTTTTTGTTTTGGGTGTGTTGATGACCAACTCCGTATGCTTTTTCTCACCCTCAATGATATAGATGCGTTCAATCGTGCGACTGACCGTTATTGTTCCATCTGCCACATTGATGTCGCTCCACTTCAAAGCGCATATTTCTCCAATGCGCAGCCCTGTACTAAGGCTGATATAAATTCCCAACCCAGTAAAGGTAAAGTGGCTCTGAATGTAGTTCAGAATCTTTCGGTGATTGGCGACAGACAGCACTTCCAGTTCCTTGCTGGTGGAGGTCGTGGGGTATTTTATATCCCATTCGTAGTAAGTCATCCATTCATTTTTAACTCCGAACTTCATCACCATTTTAAGGACTATCAGAATGTCCTTTACTGTTTTGACACTTAGGCCGTTTCCTAACTTTTGCAAGACGAATGCCTGCACTGCCTGTTCGTGGAGTGAATCACCGTCCCCGAAATATGGGAGGACGTGGTTCTCCAAGATTAACACATAAGCCGCCATCGTGGACTGCTTTACATAAGGCCGCTTGTACTCTTTCCAAGCTGCCGCAATTTCTCTAACTGTTTTATGAATCATGATTTCTAAATAATTGGTTCTTATAATTAGAGAAATATAGTGTGGTTAGTTCCGGCTTTGAGATTTCCAGAGTTTACGGAGGAGTGGGAGGAGCATTATTTAGCTGAATATTTAGATTTCAAGAACGGATTAAATCCCAGTGCTAATAAATTTGGTAGTGGTATAAAGTTCATATCTGTTATGGATATTCTGAATAATGACTTTATTACTTATGATTGCATCAGAACTTCTGTGGAAATAACACCAGAGGAACAAGTGGCATTTGCTGTTGAAAAGGGTGATATGCTGTTCCAACGAAGTTCTGAAACATTGGAGGATGTCGGTAGAGCGAATGTCTATATGGATGACCGACCAGCAGTGTTTGGTGGTTTTGTAATACGAGGGAAAAAGAAAGCTGAATACAATCCTATGTTCTTTCGGTATCTGTTAGCAAGTCCTTATGCTAGAAAAAAGGTTATTCCGATGGGCGCAGGTGCGCAACATTTTAATATCGGACAGGATGGGTTGAGCAAAGTAAAACTTCATTTCCCCATATTACAGGAGCAACAGAAAATAGCTGATTTATTGCGATTGATAAACGAGCGCATTTCTACTCAGAACAAAATCATTGAGAAATTAGAAACCTTAATTAAGGGATTTGTTGATTCCATTTTTACAGCTAATAAATTTCCGAAAGTACCGTTCAAGGAAATCTATGTTCGGGCTGGTGAAGGTGGAACTCCTGCAACTTCAAATCCTGAATATTATGATAACGGGACTATTCCATTTATAAAAATAGATGACTTACAAAACAAGTATATAAAGACTAATAAAGATTGTATTACAGAACTTGGATTACAAAAGTCATCAGCTTGGATTGTTCCCGCAAATTCTATAATCTATTCCAATGGTGCTACTATTGGAGCAATATCAATAAATCTGTTTCCTGTTTGTACAAAACAAGGCATTTTGGGCGTTGTTCCCAAAGCAGATATAAACGTGGAGTTTCTATATTACTTTATGACATCAACAGCGTTTACCAAGGCCGTTGAACGAATTGTAACAGAAGGAACAATGCGAACTGCATATCTAAAAGATATAAATCACATTCCATGCCCTGTTCCTTATCCTGTCAAACAGGATGAAATTGCAAAAATGCTATCTACTTTGTCTGAAAAATTGGAAAATGAAGTAATATTCCAAATGAAGTTGCAGAAGCAAAAAGAGTTTTTATTGTCACAGATGTTTATATAAACATTCGTGAAAGTAGATAAGATCTTTGCAGTTGATAGCATAAAATTATTCGCTTTTCCACCTCCATTTTATTCTCTATAAGGGAAAGTTTTTGAGCAATCAATGTTTGCAAACTAAAGGATGGACAGTAAATCTTAGCTTTACCATAATCCTTAAAATAAATGTGTGGTATTGCCATTCCTGTTTTATATGGCTCAAAACTAAATCTTTGCAAGGCAAAGTAGATGTACTTTAAGCAATATCCATCTTTTGCTGTTAGGCTGTTGAGAGTTCCGATGTAACTGTATTCTCCGCTCACAAACTTAACTGTACCAACACCTGAACCATCTTTGATTATCAAAATAGATTCCCCATTTATACCTGCTGTTTCTGTGTAACCACTAATATCCGTTGCTCCATAAACAGGGAAAGTTCCAGTTTCTGCAACTTGGCTTTCCTGCAATGTGGATGAATTGCATTCGAGGCAATTTTTAATAAGTGTATTAGGCTTTTGCGAAGAAATAACAGTTTCAACAATTCCCTTAATTAAGGATTGTTTATGTTGTAGGTCTGCGATTAGTAAACAGGTATTTGCTCAAGAACCTAATGGATGGAGTAGATTAGACACTTTGTTCTCAAAAGGCAAGGCTGGTGGTACTCCGACATCCACAAATAAAGAATACTATAATGGAGAAATACCATTCTTGAGTATTAACGATATAACAAAACAAGGTAAGTATGTCCGATACACAGAAAATCATTTGAGCCAAAGTGGATTAGAAAACTCTTCGGCATGGGTAGTTCCAAAGTATAGTTTAATAATGTCAATGTACGCATCAGTTGGCTTGGTAACTATAAATGAAATACCTATTACTACAAGCCAGGCAATGTTTGCAATGCAACTCAAAGACAAAGATTTATTGGATTATCTGTACTACTACTTGTCATACTTTAAGTATCGCCACATCCACAAGTATCTTGAAACTGGAACACAAAGCAATATCAACGCTGATATTGTTCGCGGAATAATGATTCCAACTTATGGAGATAGTCGCAATATGGAAATTGCGTCAACACTGCAAAGCATTGATATGAAAATCGACAATGAGTTATCAATACTTAAACTATTCAATAGGCAAAAGAACTATCTTTTGTCCCAGATGTTTATATGAACATCTGTGTAAGGAGATATTGCTTCTGCATGGTTAACAAGGTTAGCCTTCGCATCTCATTAATGATACACTCATCGTATGAGTGTAGTATTTTTGCGACCCAAAGAATGTTATTGCCATTTGAGGAATATGGTAACACATAGCTTTCTACATCCCCTTTACCAATATTCATTTGGGCAGCACCTTGACCACAAGCTATCATACTATTCTCAAATTTTTGAGAAGATAAAATTTGGTATAGGAACTCTTGATTTACATTTTTCGCAAGTTGTAACAAACCAACTCGTTGGTTGAGTAAATAGTCCCCATTTTTACAAAGAGAAACACGCCCAACATTACCCGTAAGAGATATTAAAATATCTCCTTCTTTTAATACTTGGTGGTCTTGTATATCGTTCGGCAAGTTGATTATGCAATTGCAATCTTCATCGTTTATATATCGCTCGCCAGACACATTTGTTATTGTGAGAATTTTCCATTTGCCCAGTGCATTATACTTGCTACTCTGGAAAGCGTAACCATTTTTCAATGTCGCAATATTCGACAAGCATATAGTAGTTTCTAACAAATCTTTTCGTGCGAACAAATGTTTACTAATCGCAGACTTTAGTTTCTTCAAATCCTCAATGATTTTGTTCTGAGTAGAAATGCGCTCGTCCAGCAAAGAAATGAAGTTTGCTAATTTATCCTGTTCTTCCAAGTCCGCAAAATAGAATGGAATGTTCTTGACGATGTCAGCGGATAAGTTACCTTGACCTCCTTGCAAATATGTTTGGAGTAATCTTTCAACATGCTTATTCCAAACAGATTCTATAAATTTCTTGTTTTGTTTAGTCCTAATACAAAGTATTGCTTGATTTATAGCTCCTTTGATTTTACTTATAGCAATATCCCCACTTGTAGCTCCATATAAAGCTAATAACAAGTCGCCTATTTCCACCAATTTTGCAGCGGAACTATTTAAGCCATCTTCTGTTATGAACAATTCTGTTTTGTCCTTATGTAATTCTCCAGAACGTATAAATGGAATATTTCCATTGTAGAATTCCTTTTTTGAAGAAGAAGGAGTACCTCCTGAATAGAATGAACAAATCTCTGATAGTTTGTGCCTTTTCCACTCTCTACTGAACTCCGGAAATCTCAAAGCCGGAACATTAAGGACTTTCTTATCCTTATTATCTGCCATAATCATTACTCTTTAATTTTGTTGATACATTCCATTCGAACCAGTCTCAATTTGCGACCAGTTACTCATTCCCTTTCTGCTTTTCGTCATCGTATGCTTGAATTTCATCTTGTATTACCTGCTTCAAGTCTTCTTGCGGAATAATCAGCCGATAGTCAGCAACGCCAATAGGTTTATCCATTCCATCAAGTGACAATTCCACATCCACATGATTCTTTTCTGCACAAAGAATGATGCCGATGGAGGGGTTCTCCCCCTCGCCGCGTTCTGTCCTGTCAAGAATGGAAAGATAATAATTCATTTTCCCCGCATATTCAGGTTTGTATCTTCCTGCTTTTAGTTCAATGGCTATCAGACTTCTAAGTCCTCTATGGAAAAAGAGTAAATCTACAATGCCACTCCTACCTTTGTATTCAATTGGATATTGATTACCAATATAGGTGAAACCTTTTCCGAGTTCGAGTAGAAATAGTTTTATTTTTTCTACAAGTCGGTGTTCCAAGTCCAATTCTAACACTGGCTCTGTTACACCCAAAAAGCCAAGATTGTATGTGCTTTTGATGACTTCGTTGGCATATGCGGCAACCGGTACAGGCAGGGTTGTGGCAAAATTATTGTCTTTTTCAACAGGCAGGCACGATTGTTCATACATATGAAGATTTATGGCATTAACTAAAATATCACGATTCCAGCCCTTTGTTACGGTTTCAACGGCATAATAAAGTATAGCGTCATCGTTGTCCTTTGTCCATTTATTAGCCATGAGTTCAGCAGTGTGTCCCCACGGCAAAACTGCAACAGCGTGTTGCAGTTTTAACGATGAGTTACAAAACCTGCAATAAAACTTCTTCATCAGCCATAAACTGCGAGGTGACAATCCCATTTTGGGATAACGCTGTTTTAAGTCGATTGACAACCGCTGTACCACACCAGCTCCATGCTTTGAATCTAACTTCTTTTCTTGTAACAGTCTGCCGATTTCCCAATGCGCATTGCTAATGTTATCGGAAATACTGCGTGCTATGGAAATTCTTGTCCTTTCTAAAACTGCAACAGCGCGTTGCAGTAATTCGTTATAGTCAACCGTGATTTCAAGCTCTTTATCGTTTGCCATAATTAAATATTAATCTTATGAATCTTGCCGTAATATCCTTATTTCAAATAGCTTCACTGTATCTTTAATCCTTTATTGCGTCTAATATCAGAATCAATTCCGATTCTGCAATATCGCATTTATCAAAGAGATACCGCAAACAATTTAACTTACCCTTATTGTCCAATGATGTCCACACATACTTATCTGGTGCAATCATCGTGCAATAATGTAAATCGGCTTTTTTAGATGACCAAAAATAACTTCCTGCATCGAAAAGGGCATCCACAATGTCAGGATAACGTTCAGAAACTATGGATATGATTTTTAACATCATGTTTTTCCAAATAGTTTCTGCATGTTCCTGACCAAACAATCTGAATCCTTTTAATTGTCTGTTTGTTGGTGAAAATGTTTCATCTTCTAATGATACTTCATCTACAGGCTTCGGTAAAGGTGTAAATGATGTATGAGGTAAAGGATATAGTTTTAAGAAGGTGTCAACTATTTCTTTTCCCCTTTGCTCCATTTCAACAGGTGTCCACTTTGAACAAGCCATAACACTACGTGTAAGACGATATTTTGAATCCTTATATCCGGGGAAAGACTCCCCGTCTATCACTTTACCATCTCGTTTTACATCGAAAGAGTTATTGCTTAATTCGCTATTGATACCAGTTAAGGTGAGATTGGCAAATGTATGCAAATATTTTTCCTTTATCTCCTCATAGTTGCTGCCAAGCATGGCTTTCCAATCGGCGTTAAGGGTTTGCGGCATGATATGTTCCAGTGTGGCCGTTTTATTTTTCATATCGCTTGCTACATCGTTATATTCCCCAGGAATAGCATTCTCAAGGCGTTCAAAAAGAAATATCTGAAATGGCTTCATCATGTGATAAGCATCACGTGTTTTAATTGCTTCTATGAATTGCGTATCTCTCGGTAGGAGATAATTACCATCACGGCGCAATATATGATATGCAAGTATATCAGAATAACTTGCAGACAAAGGAATGTCTGCTGCCCTGTATTCGTCAATACTTCTCAGCACGTCCTTATGCAATGCACAGAACACTTGTGTCAATGCGTTACCCGGCATATTGCACACGATACGGCGAGCCATATAATTTTCAACCAAGTCAATAGCCTTATAAACTTCATCCTCTTGAAGACCATTTTCATCGGCATACTTCAAGAATTGCATAAAGAACACATTTACCACATCGGTGTCTATGTTGCAGATATGGCTCATTTTCTTTGAAAGACGTGGTGTGGAAAGTTGGCTCTTTGTTACTTGCCGATAATATTTGGCATAATCAAGCATTTGTGCAAGCTCTTCTTTCCTGTCTTTCACCTCCATGTATTTTTTCCACTCTTGATACATATATGGAAGTCTGACATGGCGTTGCCGCTGCTGTCTTATGGTAAGATAATCACGCAAGAACATTGTAGGCTCGTTGTCTGTGGCCTGTTCAATCTTTTGCCAATAATCCTTAAAACATTGTTGCTGTTCTTCAGGCGAAAGCGACATCAAAAGATAATTGCGTATTTTGTCAGCTTCGGTAAGTGCAAGTCCGGTCGAGTTAAGACTCTCAAATATCAGTTGCGCATCGTCGTTATTGTCAAGCTCTATCGTGATAATCTGCAAACGTTCTATGGTGTTCAATAAATCATCAAACGAAAATTCTTGCGGAGTTTTAGTCAATAAGCCATAGAAATACATGAAGTTGCGTGTAACCTTGGATTCGGCAATGAATTTATCCTCTGCATTATCAAAAATCAGGTCATAGGCTATTCGGTCACTTTCAATAGGAACGAGTTTGATTTTCCTATCTGCACTACTAAATTTAGCAAGCAGGAACATTTCGTATGCTTCATTCAGTCTGGCTTCATTGCTGACTAATAATTTCCCATCTTTTACTGCCTTTATACCTGCCAGCAACAAAAGAGATATGGTCGTTATACGCTGCTGCCCATCTATCACTAACCTATTTCGTCCATAAGCATCAGCCGAAGCTGTAACAATTGAACCGAAGAAATGAGTTTGCTTATGTTGCTTGCTTAATTTCACCAAGTCGTTAAACAACTGTTCACAGTTATCTATCAGCCAATCATAATTTCGCTGATATACAGGGATTATGAATTGCTTCATATTCCCTTCAATAAAGTTACTCAATAGTATTGCACTACCAATCATATTTTCTTACTCTATAATTCCCAACTCTTTCAAATATACATCAATCTCCTTATCCAACTCGGCACGTTTGGCTTCCAGTTCCTTGATTTCAGACATTACCGCTTTGATGTCAATCGGTTCTTCTTCCTCAAAGGTGTCCACATAGCGAGGGATATTCAGGTTATAATCATTGTCGGCTACCTCTTGCAGCGTGGCAAGGTGACTGTACTTTTCTATTTCCTCGCGGTCACGGTAGGTTTCGACTATCTTTTGAATATGTTGCGGACGGAGCTTGTTTTGTGTCTTGACCTTTTCAAACTCCTTGCTTGCATCAATAAACAGAATGTTGTCATCCTCTTTACGGCATTTCTTCATCACAAGGATGCAAGTTGGTATGCTCGTACCATAGAAGATATTGGCAGGCAAACCAATGATAGCATCTATGTAGTTCTTCTTCTCAATGAGGAAACGGCGGATTACCCCCTCTGCATTTCCACGGAACAATACACCATGAGGTGCAACGCAAGCCATTGTGCCACCCTCATTCAAATGGTAAATCATATGGAGGATGAAAGCGTAATCGGCGGTTTTCTTCGGTGCAAGCCGTCCGGCTTTGCTGAAACGGTCATCGTTGTTGAACTTGTCGGCAGCACTCCATTCTGCGGAGAAAGGAGGATTTGCCACCACTGCGTCAAACTGCGTATCGCCAAAGGCATCCCATTCTAATGTATCGCCATTCTCTATCTTGAAGTTGCTGAACTTGATGCCGTGCAGCAACATATTCATTCGGGCAAGGTTGTAAGTGGTCGGATTCTTCTCTTGTCCGTAAATATCTACCGCATGGCCGACCTTTGCCGCACGAAGAAGCAACGAGCCGCTACCGCAAGTCGGGTCATACACATTGCGAAGCCGCGCATGACCGATAGACACAATTTCAGCCAATATCTGACTAACCTCTTGCGGTGTATAGAACTCTCCGGCTTTCTTTCCGGCTCCAGCGGCAAACTGGCCAATCATATACTCGTAGGCATCGCCAAGGATGTCTATTTCTTCCGATGCCTCCACGCCAAACTTTATATCGTCCAATGCCAACAGTACATTGCTGACGAGCGTATTCTTGTCATCTGCCGTCTTGCCCAGTTTAGGCGAAGCAAGGTCAATATCAGAGAACAGACCACCAAAATCTTCCTCGCTGTCATGCCCCAATGTGCTATCCTCAATGCGCTTTAACGAGCGTTCAAGAATGGGCAATATGTTCTCTTTCTTCTTTATCCGGTCTATCACCGATGAGAAAAGGTAAGTCGGTTCGATGAAGTAGCCGACACCCTCCAAGCATTGCTTTTTCAGTTCCTCTTGCAGTTCGGCGGCATCCTCGTCCTCCATAGTCCACAATTCTTTGAAGGACACTTCATCATCCACCAAGGCATTGTTTGCGTATGCTTCTATCTTCTCCGAAAGGTATTTGTAGAAGATGAAGCCCAAAGTGAAATACATGAAATCGCTGGCCGACATATTTCCGCGCAACTTATTGGCCACTTCCCAAAGTTGGTCACGGAGTTTCTGTTGTAATTCTTCGCTCATATTCTAATCTAATTTTTCTATGTTATAACCCAATTCCGCAGACAAAGACACAATGTCGTTAAAATCAATACGACATCCTTCTCCCACTTGTGTACTAACCAAGAAATCCACTCCATCGGAGCTTGTTAAAGGAGACTTAAAATGCCATCTTGTATTTTTTGATTTATCGAAAGAATCTTGTTGCTGTTTCTTGACTCTATCAACAGACATAATCAAATTAGGTATTCTTTCATCAAAGAATGTCTCAATTTCTTTATATGTCAAACTCCTTTCTTTGATGTATTGTCTTATAACTTCAACCATACAACCATTTTTATAAAATTCGCCTTTCCCGTTTATCGTAAATTTTTCCCGTTTCCCCTTACGTTTAGCAATGTCTTGAATAGGCTTGTTGTGGCACTCTTCAGGTTTGTTTTCGTTATACTCTGTTATAACTGCGTCATCTATTGCTTGTGCTATATCTCTAAAAATATCTAATGCTACTTTCGGAGAAACGTTGAAAAACTCTCTATTTTGTCGAATACGAAGATGTGTAAATCTGTCTATATACTTATGTACAAGTTTTTCTACTTCATTATATTTTACAGTTCTAAATGTTGCATATATTTCAAAAGGCAAAGGTACTGCTGTATTATCAAGTTCCTTTGAGCGAACATCTACAGGACGTGAACTTTTGCCAATTTTTACCCAATCCTCACGAAAACTTGGATTGGTCAAAATATATACATATCCCGGTTCTTTATGCTGTTCCTTTTCCATAAAAAACTATTTCCTTAAACGTTCAACAACTATGGTTTCTGTGATTTGAATTGCTGGACAATTATAGGGATTATCTGTCAAACACTGATGAGGGTATTTCCCTCTATAAATATCTAATGCAATTACCATATTCCAATATGACGTTGGATAACAATTATACCCAGGGTCAAGACAGAATATATGAAACAGACCTTCATCGTCGCTTTCATATCCAATAGCCAAAACAGCATGTCCTCCTCCTTTCTTAAAGTCAATACCTAAAATAATGGGCATATCTTTATCTAAGACGGATTTTATCTGATTCTTAAAGCCATCTTTGGCTTCTTCCTTATCGCAGTTATAATATTCAGCACATACCGTATCACCAAAAGAACGATTTATCATTTTCTTGAGTTTGTCAAAATAGAGACCATTCCTGACCAGTCCATGCTTATCAAAAAACTCATGAAAAAGTTTCACTACTTCGGGAGACTTTTTAATTTTGTCATATAAGTCTTCCAACTCATTTCTTCTCACACACCGCAAAATAAGAAGATTCATCATAAGCGTGTATATGGAACATGCACCATCAATTTCTCCTTGACGAAGATGGACGGGATAGAATTTCCTATTTTTAATGCAACATCCTTTTTCTGTTAGGTACAGACTGTTTAATAATTTAATCATATTCAATCCCAACTAAAAGTTCTTATTATGCTACGCAATCTATCCATTATCCTTGTCAAAGCCTTTCGGGTCTTAATCAGTCCGAGGTGCTTCTCTTTGAGCGCCTTTTGTATGATTTCCGGCTGCTCTTTTTGCAGGTAGTCATACTCTTTCAAGTAATGGTCGAGCACATCCGAAGAAAGCCCCTCGTCCTGTGCCAAAGAGTTCACGGCTTTTTCACGTTCTGTGGAGATATAGCGGTTCAAGCGTTCCTCCAGTTCGCTTGTACCGTCCGCCTTTTGCCGTCGCGCCATGAAGTTCTCCTTATCCTCGTCCACATTCTTTTGAATGAAGCCGTCAATGAGTTTCGCCTTGTTACGCATTTCGGCATCCTTTATCATCGTGTCAATGATGTTCTTACGCCGCTCTGCATAGTCCGTGCTGTATGGATTAAGGTTAGCAATCAATTCGAGGATATAAGCCACATTAATAATGTCGCTGTGCAGGAGTTCAAGGCAGAAATCCACATCCTCCAACCGTTCATCGCTTGGCGTTTCATCGCCGCCGCTTGGAGAGGCTGAAGGCATATCCGACGGAACAAACGTATCGTGAATGTCAAGGTACTTGCTTCGGAAGTCCATAAACTGTTGTTCGGTCATGCCGAGGTCGTCCGCATCATCGCTGTAATCCTCGTATATTTGGATTTCCGCGTGTTTGCGGATGATGTCGCGGAAAGCCAGCACAAAGTCTTTCTTGTCCTTTTCGCTCTGCAACAGGTCTATGCTGCTTGGCTCCGGGTATTTCTGCAAGAAGTCCGTTGCCAACTGCTGGTATTCCTTTTTCACATCCTCAAAAGGTGGACGTACTATTTCTTCGGGATTATTTGAGTTACTGAAAAGCCTGATGGCCGTATCAACATTGCTTTTCAAATCACGGAAGCATATAATCTTTCCGAAACGCTTTTTCTCATTCAGTACACGGTTGGTTCGGCTGAACGCTTGCAGCAATCCGTGGTACTCCAAGTTCTTATCCACATAGAGCGTATTGAGTTTCTTGCTGTCAAAGCCCGTAAGGAACATTCCCACGACAAGGCAGAGGTCAAGCGGTTTCAAGTCAGCCCGCTTCTTTTTCATGCGCAGGTTGATGTCATCGTAGTAAGCGCGGAAATTTTCGGTAGTGAATGCTGTGCCGAACATTTCATTGTAGTCATCCATGATGGCTTGCAGTTCGTCCGCCTCGCCTGTGCTTTCGCTGACATACTGCCCCGTATTCATTCCCGTCTGTTCATCGTCCTGGCTGCTGTTGGCAGCGTATGTAAATACTGCACCGATACGGATTTTCGGCTTCAACGACTTGAATATCTTGTAATAGCGGATAAGCATCGGTACGGATTGCACGGCAAACAGCGCATCAAACTCACCGTCAAAGGTTGACTTATTGAAATTATTAAGGATGAATTTGGCTATCTCCTCCATGCGGTTGGCATTGCCCTTTTCCACTTCTTCGCTTCCATGATAATACTCCACAAGGAAGCCCAGCACGTTTTCATCGGCTATGGCATCCTTGATAAGGTATTGGTGCAGGCAGTTGCCGAATATCTCTTTGGTGGTATGCCCGTTAATGGCATTCTCCGTGAAGATGGGCGTACCCGTGAAGCCGAACACTTGGGCGTTGTCAAAGAACTTCATGATGCGCTTGTGACTTTCCCCAAAGTGGCTTCTGTGGCACTCGTCGAATATCATCACGATACGGGAGTGGCGTATGGCCTCAATCTTGTTGCTGTACCACGTCTTGCTAACTGCGGCGTTGAGCTTCTGAATGGTAGTGATGATTATCTTGGAATTGCTGTGCAACCGTTTCACCAACTCATCCGTGTTGTCCGTGCCGTCCACCGCACCCGGCTCAAAGGCTTCATATTCCGATTGGGTTTGGGTGTCAAGGTCGTGACGGTCAACCACAAACATTACCTTATCCACATCGTCCAGTTCGGAAACAAGCTGTGCCGCCTTGAATGAAGTCAAGGTCTTTCCGGCTCCTGTTGTATGCCATATATAGCCGTTGTCGTTGGAGTTCTTCACCTTATCCAATATCTTCTCCACGGCATAGAACTGGTACGGACGAAGCACCATCAGGCACTTGTCGCCCTCATGCAGCACGATGTATTTTCCTATGATTTTGCCGAGCGTACATTTCTCCAAAAATGCGGCTGCAAACTTATCCAATTCATTGAACGGCACATTGGCTGCGTCCGTCCAGTTGAACGTGAACTTATAGCCTCCGTTTGGATTGTTGGCGAAGTAGCGTGTGTTGACACCGTTGGAAATCACGAACAGTTGAATGTAATCAAACAACCCGTGATAAGAAGTCTTATGATAGCGTTGGATTTGGTCGTATGCCACCCTTAACTCTACGCCCCGACGTTTCAATTCAATCTGTACCAAAGGCAGACCGTTTATAAGAATGGTCACATCGTAGCGGCACTTCTTACGCCCTTCCACCGTGATTTGGTTGGAAACCTGAAATTCGTTCTGACACCACTGTTGACGGTTAAGGAACTCCACCCAGATGCGTTTGCCGTCCGCCGTGTCAAGCGGATAAAGGTCGCGGAGCTTCTTCGCCTTTTCAAAGCGTGTGCCTCCTTCAAGGTAGATGAGTATCTTGTCAAATTCCTCATCCGTAAATTCGGTACGGCCATGCTCCGCCAACCGCTTACGGTTGTGTATCTCCAACTGCCTCTTGAAATTGGCTTGAAGATTGTCCTCCTCGGCAATTTGGACATATTCATAGTCCATTTGCTGGAGCGTGGCGATAAGTCCGGCTTCCAATGCCGCTTCACTTTGTATAGACATATTCCTGTTCTACCTTTTATGCGTTACTTATTATCATTCAGACTTCTGATAATCTCAATTCCCAATGCGTTTTCTATCTTGCAAATGGTTTCCAACGACATATTCTTTTTGCCTTTCAGCACTTTGGATATGTATTGCTGGGTGCAGTTCATCTTTTCGGCAAGCATCTGTTGCGTCAAGCCGAGTTCCGTCATCCGTTTTGACATGGCGGCGGCAATCAACTGTGAATATTCCGCCCAATCCTTTTTATCCTGTTTCACACCAGTTTCCTGCTTTACGGCTTCCAAAGCCATACAAGGCATTTTATCTGTCGTTGTATTCATTGAAAGATTACCTTATCTTGTCTGGATGCAAAGGTAATACAATTATTCGAGAAAACACAACCAACGAGTTGTGTTTTTACAAAAATGATTTCTTCTCCATAAATATGAAACATTATAGGGAGTCGTTGATTTAGCGACCCCCTAAACAACTTCTACTTCAAATATAGGGGGATGTCATTTCAACAACCCCCTGTTTGGGCTATCATTCAAGTTAGAACACACCGTTTGTCAGGTTCATTGCTTCAACTTTCTTTTCCATTTTCACCTTTGCGTAAACCTGCGTTGACGCGATGCTGCCATGCCCCAAAATCTTGCTGACTGAGTAGAGTTCCGCACCTGCCGTTATCGCCAGCGTTGCCGCCGAATGGCGGCTGCTGTGATAGGTGAAATCCTTTTCTATCCCTGCCTTGTCCTTGATGCGGCGCACGTACTTTGCCACGTTGTCGGGCTTCTTCACCAACGGGAAGATGATGCCGTCCTCTCCGTTTTCGGGGCGTGGAGGAAGCAACGATAGAGCCAACGCATTGAGTGGTACGGCAACTGGCCGCTTGGTCTTGTGCTGGATGACCGACACCGTTTGTACGCCGTTTACGTCCTTGATGTCGCTCCACCGCAGCCGTTGCATGTCGCCGAGCCTAAGCCCCGTCATGCACGAGAAGCCGAAAGCCCTTTGCACGACTTCTTCCATATAGGTTTGCGGCTCTACGGCAAGAAAGCGTTTCAGTTCGTCAGCCGTCAGGTATTCGCGGTGCTTGTCCGGCGCATGGAAACGCTCCTCCCTTGTAAGTTCCTGAACGGGATTGGAAGCCATCAGTCCGTCACGCACGGCCTTGTTGAAGATGGCCTTTACCGTTTCCTCAAACAGTACGAGGGTGTAAGCCGCCAGTCTGCCGCCATTTGCCTTTATCTGTTTACGGTTGCGGTAATTGCGCATATACCCGAATAGGCCGCTTACCAAATCCCTATCCACGTCTTTCAGCAGGACATCCGTTTTCTTGGCTCGTTTCAAATAAGTCTCAATCCGTCTGCGCACAACGTCCTTGTGCTGTATCATCTTTGGGCAGTTCCCGTCCAGCATGGCGCAACGCACATAGTCGCCACACCACTGGAGCCAGGTCATGGTCTTGGCCGCTTCGTTTTCTTCCGTCTTTTGCTTCTTCTCGAATGACGGAGGGGTAAGGATGCGCTGCGCCTGTATCTCCTGCGCCTTTCGGTAGGTCTGCTCGTTGAGTTTCCTTGCATTGGGCGCATCATCGGGTACAAGGTACAGGTGCAGGTTTTCTCTTTTGCGGAAGCCCGTTTCGTAGTATTCCAGATACAGGCTGCGGTTTCCGGCAGTCAACATTCTCACTTTGATTTCCTCTTTCATAAAATTCTTCCTTTCGATTTTTGTTATACAAACATATTGTTCACGAGGTTCATAGTCTCGATTTTCTTCTTATCCACTATCTTGGCATAGACTTCGGTCATGCGGATGCTTCGGTGTCCGAGTATCTTGCTCACCGTGTAGAGGTCTGCGCCGAGGGTCAGCAACAGGGTCGCCGCCGTATGCCTGCTACAATGGTAGGTGATGTGCTTCTGTATTCCGGCCTCCTGCATCCATTCGCCCAACACTACTTCCACCGTGGTAGAGGTGATGCGCAACTGATGGAAAACCCGGTCGTCATCCTTTGACTTTCGGGGCATCCATTTCAAGGCTTCATTGGAGAGCGGTATCGTCACCGTGTTCTTGGTTTTCACCTGCTGATGCTCGATGTAGAGCGTCTTCCCGTCCGCCGCCGTGTGTATCTCGCTCCATTTCAAGGTCATCATGTCGCTGTACCGTAACCCGGTGAAACAGGAAAACAGAAATGCCTTTTTCACAATGTCGTAGCGGCACGGCGTGGCCATCAGTTGACGAAGTTCCTCAATGGTCAGGAACTCACGCATGGCGCTCAGCTTCTGCGGCTTCTCCTTTGTTTCCAACAGTTTGAAAGGATTGCGGTCTAACATTCCCTCGCTTACGGCCTTGTTCAGCGCAGCGGCAAGGCGGTTCATAAAGATGCGGCAGGTCGTACTGCTCAACGTCTTTTTGCCTTGGTTGAACGTGCAGGTTTTCAGAAAGGCGATGAAGCCCTTGCAGAAATCCTTGTCAACCTCTTTTAGGGCGAGGGTCGGCTTGCCTATATATAATAGGTATTCTTCCACCCTTGCCTGTGCGTTCCGCTTCGACCTCATGCTGGCCGGACTTAGCCCATTTTCCTCGGCGGTGTACTTCGCCACCCATGCGCTGAGCGTCATCCGTGCCTTTTTCACGTCCTCCCAGTTCACAAGACCCTTTTCCTGAATGTCGAGGATGCGTTGCGCCTTGATTTGCTCGGCCAGCTTGCGCGTGTTCCTGTTCTGCAACTTGGCGGCGGCATCCGTTTCAGGCACGAGGTAGAGTTTCAGACCCTCTTTCTTCCTTGCGCCACGATAGTACATGTCGAGATACAGGCTTACATTGCCATCGTTGAGCCTCTTTTCTCGTATGCGGACAGGCTCCTTGATTTTGATTTCTTTCTTCTTTCGTCCCATTTTCTTTTCTGTGCTATCCGATTCTTGGATTTGTTACTATATTGTATATCAGTCACTTGCAAGCGCAACAAAGATAATTCACGGCGGGACAAAAACGGGACAAAAAGCGTGCTTTTATATCCCAAATTAGGCAAATATAACTATCCAATCAAAAAACGGCCTCTATTCATAATTAACTATAAATCAGTGCTATTTGGCAGATTACGTTAGATATGTTTTCCTATGGTTTTACCCATCTGGAGTAATTGGTGGTTACTGGTGGATTCTCCAAATGTGCATGGCTCTCGCTGCTCTGTTCTCTATTGTAGTGGCTGGAAATATAGCTTATAAGATGATGGTGAAGCACGAGCCTCTGGACGTGATGAAACTGTTCCGGCCATTGGCAATATCCGTTATTCTGTGTTGGTGGTATCCACCTGCAGATACAGGAATAACCAACAGTGGAAGTAGCTGGTGTTTCCTTGACTTTCTTTCTTACATTCCTAACTGTATCGGTTCATATACTCATGACCTTTATCAGGCAGAATCCTTACAGATAGAAGATAAGTTTGAGGAAGTTCAGGAACTCATTTATGTCAGGGACACTCTCTATACATCCTTGCAAGCTCAGGCTGACGTAGCACATTCAGGAACGTCCGATCCGAATCTTATTGAGTCCACGATGGAACAGACTGGTGTTGAAGAAGTGACCAACATGGAAAAGGACGCATCCAGACTATGGTTTACTTCACTCACAGCTGGTGCAGTGGTCGGACTAGATAAAATCATTATGCTCATCGCTCTGATAGTATATCGCATCGGTTGGTGGGCGACTATCTACTGCCAGCAAATCCTGTTGGGAATGCTGACCATCTTCGGACCGATACAGTGGGCATTCAGTCTTCTGCCCAAATGGGAAGGCGCCTGGGCAAAGTGGCTCATACGTTATCTGACCGTACACTTCTACGGAGCTATGCTGTACTTCGTAGGATTCTATGTACTGCTCCTATTTGACATTGTCTTATGCATACAGGTGGAGAATCTGACTGCCATTACCGAAAGTGAACAGACTATGGCTGCCTATCTGCAGAACTCGTTCTTCTCAGCCGGCTATCTCATGGCCGCAAGTATTGTGGCATTGAAATGTCTCAACCTTGTACCTGATTTGGCCGCATGGATGATACCGGAAGGTGATACAGCATTCTCAACTCGAAACTTTGGTGAAGGAGTCGCACAGCAAGCCAAAGTATCAACCCAAGGCATGATTAGCAAAGTAATGTAAGCAATAAATCAATATGGAATATTATGGTAATTAAGAATCTTGAAAACAAAATCAAACTGGTGCTGATTATATGTTCCCTTTTCCTTGCAGGCTGCATCATCATCTGCATCTCCAGCATTTGGACAGCCAGGACAATGGTCTCGGATGCCCATAAGAAAGTCTATGTTTTGGACGGCAATGTGCCTATCCTTGTTCATCGGAGCACAATGGACGAAACGCTTGACGTAGAAGCTAAGTCTCACATCGAGATGTTCCACCATCTGTTTTTCACCCTGGCTCCAGACGACAAATATATCAAGTACACAATGGACAAAGCCATGTATTTAGTGGACGAAACGGGTCTTGCCCAGTATAATACATTGAAGGAAAAAGGATTCTACTCGAATATTATGGGTACGAGTGCTGTGTTCAGCATATTCTGCGACAGTATAAAATTCGATAAGGAAAAGATGGAGTTCATGTATTATGGCAAACAGCGTATTGAACGACGGACAAGCATTCTTACCAGAGAACTGGTCACTGCAGGTCAACTGAAACGTGTACCAAGAACTGACAATAACCCTCACGGATTGCTTATCACAAACTGGAGGACACTTATGAATAAGGATATTGAACAAAAAAACAAAATGAACTACTAATATGGGATGGAAAAAGTTATTTGTTGGAGAGAAGATGCCAGATAAGGATGATCCGAAATATAAGCAAAGATACGAAAATGAAGTCAATGCCGGTCGCAAGTTCGCACGTATGATGAAACTTGATGTGCTTGCCGGAACGGTTCAGAACTTTGCCAACAATCACAGAAAACTGTTTCTAGTCATTGTGTTCGGACTTATCATACTCTGTCTATGTCTGAATATCTACAGAATGGCATTTGTGTTTAACAGGCAACAATCCGTCCAAAGTGCTACAGAAAGGCAGGAGCTGATATTGCGTAAACATTATAACAAGGGCAATCAAACGTCAAACCGTGTTCATGAAGCACTATCTACCGCCAATGAAGAATCTAATAATAACAACGTAAAAATAAAGAACGATGGACGCACTGAAGAAAATTAACTGGAAGCAGCCTAAATACATGATTCCAATAATCATCTACTTTCCCCTGTTGTTTGTCGGTTACTTTGTCATAGATCTGTTTCATACGGAGAAGGCAGAGACTCCTAACGGACTCACTACGACTGATTATCTGAATCCGGAATTGCCTGATGCCAACATGAAAGGCGATGGAATTGGCAATAAGTATGACAATATGCTTAAATCATATGGGAAAATAGATGACTATACTGCTTTAGGAAACATTGACCGTAATGAAGAAGACAACAAAGAAGAGTATGATTCAAAATATTCAGAAGAAGAGCTTAAACAATTGGAATCTCAGAAACAGGAAGCCGAGAAACTCGCTGAGATGCAAAGACAACTACAGGAGAGCGCACAGAAGGGTCAGGAAGTCGCACAAGGCGACGGTACTTCTGAAGAAGACCGCTTAGCCCTCAGTAAACAACGTGAACAAGAAGCCATGGAGGAACTGAACCGAGCTATTGCCCAAGCCAGATTGCAAGGTCTACAAGCTACAAATTTGCCGACTGAGACGGATACACTTACAAAGAGGAATGAAAAGAATCTGGAAGTGTCTGATGAAAAAGAAAATAACGATGAACCCCAGGAAGTGGTCAAGAAAGTCAGAGTAACGTCCGATTATTTCAATACTATCTGTGAGAATGAAAAAGAGCAGAAGTTGATTAAAGCCATCATCGATGAAAACATCAAGGCAGTTGACGGCTCAAGAGTCCGTCTCCGATTAATAGATGATGTGGAAATCAATGAAGTTGTTGTTCCCAAAGGTTCATACCTATATGCAACTATGAGCGGTTTTGGCTCACAGCGTGTTAAAGGCAATGTTACAAGCATCATGGTAGATGGTGAGATTATCAAAGTAAACCTTGCCCTCTATGATACAGACGGATTAGAAGGACTGTATGTTCCAAGCAGCCAGTTCCGTGAAACGACAAAAGACGTGGGTAGCGGTGCGCTAAGCAATACATCAACACTCACCAATACAACCACATCTGGAAACAGTCTGGCATCATGGGGAGCGCAAGCTATTTCCAATGCAGTCCAGAAAAGCAGTAATGCCGTCAGCAAGGCAATCAAAAAAAATAAAGCCAAGCTCAAATATGGCACTTTTGTTTACCTAATTAATTCTCGTTCAAACAACAAAGAAAAATAATTTAAGCACGTAGATATTATGAAACTGAAAACTTTTAAAAGAATCGGCGCATTGGCGGTATGTGTTTTGGCAACCCTCCCCTCTATGGCTCAGCAGACGTATCAGGAAATCGAACAGCTCACCGTTAATGAGAATGTGACAACTGTTATCACAGCCACAGAACCAGTACGCTTTGTCGACATCTCCACTGATGCCGTTGTTGGAGACCAGCCCATCAACAATACCATCCGTCTTAAACCTAAAGAAGGAGCTGACATACATGCCGATGGAGATATTCTTGCCATTGTGACAATTGTAACAGAACGCTATCGTACACAATATGCACTCATCTATACTACACGTATGCAGGAGGCTGTGTCTGACAAACAAATCCAGCCGGAAGAGAAAATTCCATATCACAACCCGGCAGTCTCAATTAGTACAGAAGAGATGACTAGATATGCCAGAACGATATGGAACTCCCCTGCGAGAATACGTAATGTGAGTACCAGACAGCATCGTATGACTATGCGGTTGAATAACATCTACTCAGTTGGTGAATATTTCTTTTTGGATTTCAGCATAGAGAACCGCACCAACATACGGTTTGACATCGATGAGTTGCGCATCAAGCTAAACGACAAGAAAATATCCAAGGCAACCAACGCACAGATGATAGAGTTGACTCCGGTCTTGGCACTCGAAACGGCCCAAAGTTTCAAGCATGGATACAGAAATGTCATAGTTCTGAAGAAGATGACCTTCCCCAATGACAAAGTCCTGACTATTGAACTTTCTGAGAAACAAATCAGTGGCCGAATCATCAGCCTTGACATCGATTATGAAGATGTGCTGTATGCGGACTCTTTCAACTCATGTCTAATGATGGAGGAATAAGCCATGAAGAAAATCATCTTATCATTGATAATGGTACTCAGTTGTACCATTTCTTCATTCGCACAAAGTCACAGTGACCGTATATCCTTGGGAGTCGGTACACTATACGAGCATGGGGTGGATGCAACCATATCGTGGGAACATGAGACACGTCACCATAATGCCTGGGAGTATTTCATCAACGGCTACATCAAATGGGACGAATGTGCTTCGTGTGGCCATATATGTCCTGAATCATTCTGGAAAAACTATCGCACCTGGGGAATTGGTATCGCATACAAACCTTGTTTAGTCAGAGGACGTAACCATTACGGGAATCTGCGCATAGGAGGTTCTGGAGGCAGTGACACAGACAAATTCATAGCCGGCATCCATGCCGGGTACGAGCATAACTTGTCACTCCGTCATGGCTGGGGGCTGTATATTCAGGCCAAATGTGACCTTATCGTCCCTGACCGTAAGGATTTGTTCCGAACTGGTATAGTAATAGGATTTAAAATACCCACATCAAAAAGATAAAGAAGATGAAGATATTTCACACCATTTGTGCCGCTTTCATGGCGGCAACCATAGCATCATGTGATGCACATCAGGACTTTCCGGATACCTCAATGAAGATTGGAGACATCCTGTGTACCGATGGAAAGGTCGTCAGATATGAGGAAATGAAAGCACAGGAAAAGACACCCATAGCCGTGGTTTTCTATGTCAATCAAAAAGAGGATATTGAAGGTACTGGATATGCAGTCTATCTGAAAGATATAGAGCCTTGCGCCTACTCTGATAGTATTGGAATAAAGCATGATACTTCCGCAGACCTGGCAGCCTTCGATGGGAACAGCAATACCCATGCCATGTATTCTACCTATACTTCGCCTGCAGCCGAAGCTGTTTTTGACATGTGGCAATATGGACAGAGCGCCTACATCCCTTCCGTTGCTCAGTTATACCTGTTGTATGAAATAAGAAATAAGATTAATGAATATATCCGTAAATGTGGTGGAGATGAGATACAGGACAATCCTGATGAATGCTGGTACTGGACATCAACAGAAGTAAAGGAGCAGGAAACCGATAAAGCATGGTTGTTCTCACTTGCCTCTGGAGCCATTCAGGAAACACCGAAAACACAAGCACATAAAATCAGACCAATCATCACATTATACAACTGATTAAAAAACTGCTTTAATGGAAGAAACTAAAGAACTACAGACCACGTATAAAATATTCCGCTATCTGATTTACATATCACTGATAGTGGAATATTTCGAGTATGCCATTAATCCTGAACTACTGGATTATTGGGGTGGCATCCTGTGCGATATTCATGACCGTATAAAACGATGGTATATCTATCAGGACGGCAACCTTATATGGAGTAAAATAGCCACCTTTATACTTATCTGCATCACCTGTATAGGAACACGTAATAAGAAGCATCTGGAATTTGATGCTCGTCATCAGGTATTCTACCCATTATTTGGTGGACTCGTTGTATTGATATTGTCTATTTGGCTTTACGGCCAAAGTATGGGTATGAAATTCTATACAATCAGTTTGAACTACTGGTTGTATATGGTTGCGTCAATCATCGGTACAATATGTATACATGTAGCCCTTGACAATATATCCAAGTTCTTAAAGGAAGGACTTCTGAAAGACCGTTTCAACTTTGAGAACGAGTCTTTCGAGCAATGTCAGGAATTGCAGGAAAACAAATACAGTGTCAATATACCCATGCGTTATTATTACAAGGGAAAATTCCGTAAAGGATGGGTGAACATTGTCAATCCCTTCCGTGGCACGTGGGTTGTCGGAACACCGGGTTCAGGTAAGACGTTCTCAATTATCGAGCCATTCATACGACAGCATAGTGCAAAAGGTTTTGCCATGGTTGTGTACGATTATAAGTTTCCGACACTCGCTCAGAAATTATACTATCATTATAAGATAAACCAAAAAGCTGGGAAAGTTCCCAGGGACTGTAAGTTCAATATCATCAACTTTGTGGATGTAGAGTATTCCAGACGTGTCAATCCTATCCAACAGAAGTATATCGGAAATCTTGCTGCTGCCAGCGAAACTGCCGAGACACTGTTGGAATCACTGCAGAAAGGTAAGAAAGAAGGCGGTGGCGGTAGCGACCAGTTTTTCCAGACTTCTGCCGTGAACTTTCTCGCTGCTTGTATCTACTTCTTTGTCAACTATAAAAAAGTGCCTTACGACAAGGACGGCCATGCCCTCGTTGCAGAGATGACCACAGAACCGAAGACGCACCGACCCAAGCCTACAGGCCGAGTATTTGACCAGACAGGCAAGGAAGTGGAACCTGAATATTGGTTGGGGAAATACAGCGACATGCCTCATATCCTATCCTTTCTGAACCAAGACTATCAGACCATCTTTGAGGTATTGGAGACTGACCCTGAAGTAGCTCCCCTATTGGGGCCGTTCCAGACAGCCATGAAGAACAAGGCGATGGAACAGTTGGAAGGTATGATTGGTACGCTGCGTGTCTATACATCCCGCCTGGCCACCAAGGAATCCTATTGGATATTTCATAAGGATGGAGATGACTTTGACTTGAAGGTGTCTGATCCGAAGAATCCGAGCTATCTGTTAATAGCCAATGACCCGGAGATGGAAAGCATTATCGGTGCATTGAATGCGCTGATTCTGAACCGTCTCGTAACCCGTGTGAATACCGGTCAAGGTAAGAATATTCCTGTGAGCATCATCGTGGATGAGTTGCCTACACTCTATTTTCACAAAATAGACAGACTGATTGGTACCGCCCGAAGTAACAAAGTCAGTGTTACACTGGGCTTTCAGGAACTGCCGCAGCTCGAATCCGATTATGGGAAAGTGGGTATGCAGAAAGTTATCACAACAGTGGGTAACGTAGTCAGTGGCTCAGCAAGAGCAAAAGAGACTTTAGAGTGGCTTTCTAACGACATCTTCGGTAAGATTGTCCAGCTAAAAAAAGGTGTAACCATTGACCGTGACAAGACCTCCATCAATCTCAATGAGAATATGGACAGCCTTGTTCCGGCAAGTAAAATTTCTGATATGCCCACCGGATGGATTTGTGGCCAGTCTGCTCGTGATTTTATCAAGACCAAGACAGGACGTGGTGATAGCATGAACATTCAGGAGTCTGCCGAGTTCCAGACCTCCAAGTTCTATTGCAAGACTGATTTCGACATGAAGAAGATTGCCGAAGAGGAAGCGAACTACAAGAATTATCAAATACCGAAATTCTACACCTTCCCTTCAAAGGATGCCAAGGAACGTATTCTGTACCAGAACTTCGTGAGTGTCAATCTTGATGTCAAGAACATGATTGACGAGATAACAAAATTTAAAGTAAAATGAGTTTCAGGATAATAGCAACTTTAGTCATATTCTTATTTGGTATGAGAGTTAATGGCCAGACGGTAACGCCGTCTGAGCCACTCTCTAAAACTCTAACGATTTTCGAACTTCCACCTTTTGAAAGAGCAGTCTGTTGTATCAGCTTCTATGAGGGTTTACATAAAAAAAAGGATTATCCGTATGTAGGATATGGCCATAGACTGCGCCCGGGAGAAAAATATTCATCCGACATGACTGCCACAGAAGCAGAGTTTCTTCTTCGCAAAGACCTCAAAGAACTATGCTCCTTGTTTCGTCCCTATGGTAAAGATTCTCTTTTGCTCGCAGCATTAGCTTATAATGTCGGAGCCTTCAAGCTGTTAGGATTAAAAGGTAAATACCCCAAAAGTACAATTCTAAAGAAACTCGATTCCGGAGATAGGAATATAAAAAATGACTATGTGAAGTATTGCCACTGGCGTGGAAAGAAGATTGCTTCCATAGAGCGACGCCGATATGCTGAATTTTTGTTGTTATTCGATTCATGAATATGTAATTCCACTGGAAAAAGCCTCAGTATTTTTCCAGTGGAATTTATATTTAGTACATATGACAGTCTGGTTTATTTCCCATTACTATATTCATGTATAACAGCTTTCTGAGCCTCATTCAAGGCATCCCATTGTGTTCCCCCAGGAGTTAACACCATTCCTATTATCGCCTTTCTGGTTTCTTTCGGCAAAGACTTCCATTGTTCTTTTTCCTTATCAGAGAATGCTCCTGGCACTAACATATTCAAAACATCCAAAGCTGTAAGTTCATTATCAGTTGCTTCTGACAACAACTTCTTCACCTCTCTTTTCGTCGCACAAGTATCAACGGATAAATCCAAACCGGTAGTGTCATTTGATACTGACACTCCACAAAATCCAAACATCTTAGCAAGCAAGTCTTTGGGGATAGTAAATTGAACATTTGCCTTTTTGCTTTTGTTTGCCCTGCTTTTGGATAGAGAATTGTGAACCATCGTCTGTGTTTTAGGTAAAGCCATTCGAACTTGTGACTGAGCACAAATTCGAGGGATGGCCACAAACATTGCCAATACTGATATGATTAAATACCTACTCATATAAATTCCTTAATTTAAACTACAAATTTACAAAGAATTAGCTTAAATGAATTACATAAGTCAATATAAATGCTGCTTCCTCTATAAGCTAAAATCCATTATCTCCGAATGTTCCAGCTGATACAATGTAAAGCACCACCTTCCTCTGCTACTTCAGCCATTTCAATTTGATGAATCTCGCAATCAGGGAATGCTTCATGTATATATTGCCAAGCAATAGCATCCTCTTTAATATTGAATATTGGCATGAAAATCTTGTTACCGACTTGCAAGAAATTGATGTAAGCCCAATTTAAATCAGTTCGTGGCGAACCCACTTTGTCCACAAATCGCATCTCTGTAACTTCAAATCCATATTCTTCAAGAATGTGTCGGATAGCAACAGCTTCTTCCGGATATTGATCTCCATGATTGCCCATCAGGATACGGTTACCACCACACCATTTGATAAACCCATCCGAATGACCATATTTGTCTGTATCACGAGCATTAAAGTCACCATGCATTTTCCATGGAATAATAATCACTGGATGCCCAAGTTCTGACTCTAACTCTGCTTTGAACATTTCATCATCTTTTACTTTACCATTCTCGGTGAACACCTTATCCGTCATCACAATATAAGGACCACATGGAACCATATTTCCACCGTCAATTATTAGCTTTGTTGAACGACAGTTTATTCCCATTCCACGTAGAACGTCAGTGCATTCGGTCCTTGTATCAGCATCCTCTGGATTGTTGCTCTTTATCAGATAGTCCGGATAATATTGGTACTTCAAGAACTCGTTCTCACTCAACTGGATAGGCATATAGTCGCGTGCCCAATAATCTCTAGTACATTTCAACTCTTGGGGTTCTATGTTGCAATCTTTCAGGAGATTAGTCAGACGCTTATAAAATTCAGGATGTCCATCCTGCTTATCTTTCAACCAGGGTGAAAGATAGATTTCATTTGTTTCACTATCATGTAGCAACTGGTCACAGCGCACATATCTGTATCGCTTATCCTTAAAAGAGAAAAACTCTTTGTATAACTCTTCTCGGTCTGGATGCGATAGATATTCTCCAAGTATGTAGTCCACTTTACTTTCAACAGTCTGCTTACCGGTTAGAAGATTCAATCTGGGTTTACAGATATATCCAACCATACCGTTATTGCGCTCTACAAGCAAAGGAAAATTGTTGTCCTGTTCTATGGCATAATGAAGTCTGAACAGCTCTGCACAAGCCCAAGGTCCTTCTAAAATATTGTTTTTATCCTCACTGACTAACTGACGGATCAGAATGCCTCCAAAGTAAGAGCTGTCATCCAATATGTATTTCTTTACCTTTTTCCCGTTAGTATCAGTCTCGTCTTTTTTGCAAATCTCACTTGGAAAGTTTAAATCTATCCCCCCAAAATCATTCACATACCAACACAAAGAATCGGAAAAACGGGGATGTGTGATGATGTCACGATGATGTCTATTATAGAGGTAAAACTCAATTTCTTTGAAAAGATAGATTTTTTCTCCATTTTGTATTGCAAAATTTTCAAATAACAATTTAGCTATTTGAGTAAACCGAAATTCTATATCTGCTGAACTCATTTCAGCATTCAGAGACATAAGTTCTTTGAGCTTTGTTATCATCATAATTAACTATTTCCTGTATTAATACTCTAATATCCATTTTAGATCATCATAAGGTAGCCATCTACTGAACAGCATCTCGATATAAAGTACCATACCAAACTGATATATTGAAAGTTTGGGCAAGTTCCTTTTTATCCTAACTTAAAGACTTCATGATCTTTTCCGCATATTGTCTCCAGTATTCAATATCAATGTGCTCCTTACAGAACATCATCTCTCCATACCAAAACCTACCCTTAACATCATCCTTCCATTGATCGGGACACTTTTCTTCTCCTTGGTAATATTTACATAAAGAGGCGTAGCTATCCGCTTCATATATGCCTTTTATTTTACGTAATCCGCAACTTTCAGTTAGTGCACACGATAAAGCCTGGCAGAAATCTTTCCACGATCGTTCACCAGATAACTGTGTATCAGTTATCATCCAATTTTCTCCTTCATGTTTCAATTTGAATCGACCAATCAAGCATTTACTTCTGTAAATATACATCCAACCATCATCTAAGTATAGGCCATATCTGTTATCCCAACCGGTGGGAGAACATCTCAAAAAGAGTCGATGTTCCTCCTTCGTAAAACTTATTTTATCAAATAAATTCAGAACATTCTGCCAATGATGCCATTCTACATTAGTTAAGGCATTGTTTTTCGGATAAAATGAACGGAACTTATTATCACGGTCATACATTGCCCAAAAGACAGAAGAGTCGTATTGTAAGCGTTTGATAAGATCCAATATATCAAAACCGTGTAATATTTCATTGCCATTTGCAAACTTCTTCTTAATTATATTAAATTGACAACCATACATCGCACTTGCAAATGAAGCCGTCAACATAGCAATCAAATGCCTGTCGCCATCCCATTTCATAGCGTTATGAATGGATGAAGTAAAATCAAATCCCCTATAAAAGGAATCCCATGCACGAAATACATATACGAGAAGACCATTGAATGCTTTATTGGTAGAAATTCCATCAAGAGGCTTCCATTTACATTTCCAAGATTTAATAATACTCTCAAAAGATTCAACAGAATGAAACACTTCACTCTTAGTTTTCCCTTGTCTCAGCCCTCTAATAATGTCCACGACAAACAAGCGGGCGTAAAATTCCTCTTTATCTGTATATGGAGCATAGTTTAGCCCTTTAGGATAGTCCAAATTATCATTCCATGCTGACATGAGTTGCCACATAAGCCACTGTCCGGTTACAGAAAGTAAGCCGTTTGGAGAATAATCTGTAATATCAAGAGTATAAGTCTCACGATTTGATAAAGCAGACAGATTCCTACTTGCCGCCTGCATATAAGCATGGCCAAACTCAGACAAACTTACTTTGTCATCGTAAGATATGAGCTGATTCCAGAAGGTTTCTCTATCATGTTCATACGTCCACGCAGCTATGTCCCCAATTATTGCTCCTATCATTAGCTAATATTATTTTGTCAATTTATATATTTCTACACTCTCTTCAGTAGTTGAATACCGAGCTACACCATCTTCACTTACAATGATATAATGTGGAGAATATAGTGGATCAGACAATACTCCTTTCTCATGAGATATTTGAAAAACCCACTTATCATAGAGATAGCAAAGAAACTTCACACCTAAAAGCCCATTAGTTTTGGCAAACTTTCTTGCTATTTTAGCGGCATTAGTATAAATGTGCTGTCCCCATTTAAGTAGAACAAAATCAATATTGAAAGGAAGTCCCTCACACATAAACTCGTGCTTAGTAAAATCCATGCGCAGCTTCCTGTCTGCCTTCATTATGCAACGCAAAGCCTCCATGACCGGCCGCCAAGCTTCAAAGACAGGCAAAGGACTTTGCAATAAGCCTTCCTCTAAAGTCATTCTACCAAGTTCTGAAACACTTATTTCGGTTCCTATTGGCAAAGTCTTCATCTTTTCATAAAGAATCTGAGCTATTTCAATATCCTCTTGGTTTATTTTCATAATGCTTTGAAATCTTATTCTTGTGAAAAATCAGACAACTTATCCCAGTCTACCTTGAAATCAGGATTCTGGCTTTCCATCCACTTTAAATACTGGGAATCTGCCAAGAATACACTTTGCAGTGTTTTCCCTTTGTACTTACCAAAGGAGATTACATCATCTGGCTGTAAAATCTTTATTTTCCCTTTATGATACTCTACAATAGCATCTATATCGGCAATTAAACGTTGAGAATCAATAATTGCCCATTTCACATAATTCCAGTCAGTGTCGATAACTTCTTTAATGGTCTTATCCTTATATTTACCAAAAGTGAATATATCATCCAGTCCAAGCACTTTAACCTCATTCCCCTCTATAGGTTCACCTTGTATATCTAAAAGGAACCAGGAACCGCAACCGCAACATGGAATCTCTTTTGGCTCTGTATCGTCTTTTTTACACCATGAATTTTCCGGTGAATCAGAACTATCAGCCCTTTCTCCATTACGAAAATAGTAACCATAGACTTTTCCGTATTTTCCGAATCTCCCATGTGGCTCAACTTTAACAACTTGAACATATTGATTTCTATACCAGTCTGATACTCTACCATCTGGAAATCTTTGTGCTGTGAATGGTAGAATTCTACCAATGTTATAATAAATTTCTGTCAGATTATTTTGAGGAAACTTGCAATTTACAGCATCTATAAGCTTCTGGTTATTATTCATGGCATTATATTTAATTATTTATTCTCCATTCAAACAAATCTCTATCCGTTATTATCGGATAATCAAACCGTTCAATCAATTCCCTCTCAGTGAAGGCTCTTTTGAATGTGTTACCTAACAATAGAACAATCATATCGTCCATTATATTGTTACAGTTGTTGATTACAGGATGATATAAGTTTTGGACGACATTAATTCCAATATATGTTCCTGTTCGTTTATCCAACTTAACAGAAAGCATATTCTCAAAGTCTTCTATTGCTATTCTGTAGCGAAGTAGTATCGTCAAAAGTTGCTCCCTATCTGAATCAGTCTGGAAATGTTTCAACAAATGCTCCATCTTCCATTTTTCTTCAGTTGTCTGACATAGCTTTTGTTTCAAAAGAGTAAGATCAGCATTACTAAATTCAGAATGAGACAAGACATCTTTATTTTCAGAATTAAGAAAAACGCTTCCTATTATATCAAATGGTTCAAACATGCAGGATTCCAGACCCAAATAAGCACGAATAACAGAAGTTACCCGAAGAATCCTTACTTGATTATCCCATGGCAAGTTTTTGAATGGGACAGTATCGTTTACCATCCAAGCAATTTTCACATATTCATTTACAAGCCTATGAGCATTCCAAGATGCGCAATCGCAAGATAGAATGTTGTTAGATTGTCCAACGTTCATATTATTGTACTTTTAAAGCTATTCATATGCAAAGATTGAACCAATCTATGCAGCCTATCTGCATTTTAAACGGAAATCTCCATAATTTGCAACCATTAAATCAATAGCAAAGATAAGAAAATCAACTCAGGAATTGTTGTTATAATCATTTTTTTGAGTTATATCACTCATTTATTCTATTATTAGAATATTATTTCGGATAATTACATTACTTTTGTATCAATAGTAACCAAAAAAAAGTGAAATATGGGTAAAGATTTAAATCGCCTAAAAGTTGTTCTTGCTGAAAAAAAGAAGACAAACAAATGGCTTGCCGAACAATTAGGTAAAGATCCGGCAACAATATCTAAATGGTGCACCAACAGTGCCCAACCCAATTTAGAGAATTTAGTTGAAATAGCCAAATGCCTTGAAGTTACAGTAAATGATTTAATTCGTTAATATTAGATTAAGCCCAATATGCCAACAAATAAAAATGCTGCAATACGTTACCAGACTCTCGATAAATGCTTTCGAGATAGACGGCATAAGTATTACATCGAGGATCTCATTGATAAATGTGATGAAGCCATTTACTATTATAATGGGATTGGAGGTGTAAGCCGTCGCCAGATATTTGAAGACATTAAGTTTATGGAGAGTGAAACAGGATGGAGTGTGCCTCTCGAAAGAAAGCAGGATGGCAGAAGGGTTTACTATCGTTACAGTGACCCAAACTTCACTATTAATGCTCAACCATTGACTGAAGAAGAAGCCACTCAACTACGTTCCGTTATCATCATGCTTAACCGTTTTAAAGGACTGCCCAGCAACGAATGGGTTGAAGAAGTTATTTCCAATCTTGAATGGCGATTCGGCCTTAGGGAAAAAAACGAAAACATTCTTGGTTTCGAACAAAATCCTTATTTGAAAGGTCTGAACTTCTTATCTGACATTATAGATGCGGCCATTAATCATCAGGCCATAAGAATCATTTATCGTAATTACAAGAATTATGATAACGAGCGCAATGTCATTGTTCATCCTTGGTACATAAAGCAGTATAATAACCGTTGGTTTCTTATGGCTTACGATGCGGAAGCAAATCGTATCTCCAATTTTGCTCTTGACCGTATCCAGGAAATAGGTATAGAGGAAGATGTTGACTTTATTTCAAATAATAAGATAGATTTTGAGCATTATTTTGATGAAGTGTTCGGAGTTACTATTCCGCCCGATGACGTAGAAAAGATACGTGTTGTCCTTCAATTTTCTAAAAGACAATATCCCTATATCGTTTCCAAGCCGATACATCATACACAGAAAATCATTGACGATGAAGAATGTATATTGTCAGTAGAGCTTCGGCCTACTTACGAATTTACTCAGCTGATTCTGTCGTTCGGTTATGATGTGAAGGTGCTTGAACCTGAAACATACAAACAAGAAATAATAACAAATATACGTAGGAATTTGCAGAATTATGATATTATGCAGATAGACTGCACCGATTAAATTGAATTTTATTTCAGAATATTTAAAGATGAGAAATAACAATAGTCCATATACTGCAGCAATAACCGGATGTTCGTTCCTTTTTTACGAGTTTCAGCGAATGCTACCGCTATTGCTATCCGAAGAAAGAGATAAACTCGTATCTGATGAGATTGAGAACAATCAAATTCTTCAGATCAACTCCCGGAAAGCAAGGCGTACATTTGTTTTGGAATTTAAGCGCCGTTTTGCCTCTGTTCCTGTTTATTTCTGGGATTTCTGGCAAAACATGAGCGAGGCTGGACAACGCATAGGCTTATTTTATGTGATAATGAAAACATACAAGCTAATCTTTGATTTTCATATCAATGTCACAATGAAGAAATGGAACTCTATAAATCATCAGATATTAAAGTCTGATATTATGATGGAGTTCTATGAAATAGCTTCCCGTGACGAGTTTGTAAACAGTTGGTCGGACAATACCAAAAGTAGATGTGCTAGTGCATATTTAACTATACTTAGACAGGCAGGACTGCTTGAAGAAAAAACGAATACATTGAAGCCGATTAAGCTCAATTCAAACGAATTTGCTTACTACATTCGTACAGGTGAAGAATGGTTTCTTGAAGCTTGCTTCCTCTATCCCTATGAAATTAAAGATATTAAAACCCAGGTATTATGAGATCAATGACAATTCCAGAGTTATATGAATATTTGCGTTCTGAAGCATTTATGAAACAAGACGGAAATATGTTCTATAACTACTATATATATCAGTATCCTGCTAGTAAGGAATATGAAATGCGTAAACAAATTCAGGAGTTCAAAGAAAAATTAGAACGTCCTACCACTTTCGTTGATGCTCTAGTACTTGATCTCTTCAAAGTATTCTGCGACTATCTGGCTAATGAAAAATTTGGTGACACATCTCTTTTAGATGATACATTTGAAGGTGATAAGATACATCCAGATTTGGTTACTACAGAATTAACAGCTGAAGCCAATTCAGACAACTTTATTAGTTATGTACGTGACATTATAGAGGAACATATTAATTCAAATAATGGCTATAAGCATCCATATGTATTTATTCACGGTATTGGAAAGATATTCCCATACCTTAGAACAAATGTGTTTCTTACTAGATATGAGAAATATAATGATACATCCAAGTACAAGATAATCCTATTTTATCCTGGACACCAAGAGGGTAATTCGTTTTGTCTTTTCGATACGCTCGAAGATTCACATACCTATAGAGCCACTTTATTAGTAAACAACCTTAATTCCGCAACTAAGTGCATAGTTTGTTGTTAATCTTTTTTATAAGTCT
>ERZ780117.150-NODE-150-length-34893-cov-3.757219_pt1 | contig 34893 bp, 28 predicted proteins | sample MGYA00510985_ERZ780117 | MGnify/ENA primary metagenome ERZ780117 (study PRJEB29588, sample SAMEA2159553) | human gut metagenome | biome: human gut; feature: human-associated habitat; material: faeces | place: Denmark | collected 2008/2010 ...
ATGTGTTCTTATTAACATGTGCATGTGCATCAGCTGTCTCTTCATCCACAATACTTGCTATTGATTTGGCAAGTTCCTCTTCTAAATCAAAATCATCTCTCATAGTAACCTCTCCTTATTTTGCATACACTCACACTATACCACATTCATCACTCAAAATCAACAAATGCAAATATTAAGTTTTTGTTACGAAATACACTCCGGATGAAATTGTTACAAAAATATTAAATCTTTTTTTGTTTTTTCACACAGCCGTCACATTCGTATACTAGATTAATAAGTGGATAGTGAAGTATAACTTTCTATCTCCCCCCTCATATTTAAAAGCTGGAAGCACCAAAGTTAATTCTTTGGTGCTTCGTTTTTGTTCTCGGAATCGAAAAAGGCATTGTGGTCAATCAGCCGCAATGCCTTTCGTTATTCTTATATTATTTTTTCCTGTTAATGAACTTGCCCGGATCCACAGCCATTACTTTGACATAACATGTAACTGTCTTACCATCGACCGTTCCGCTTATCACACATTCACCCGGCATACGTCCTGTTACCAGTCCGTTACCGTCTATTGTAGCAATTCTTGGATTCGATGTTCTCCACGATACTGCTGACGGAGCACCATCCACATACAGGTTAAATGTATCATATTGTTCTATCCTGATATCCGTATAATGCATTGCCATTGAATGTATTATACATGTATCCTGAACGGTTCCGGATGAACTGTATGCCGTAACTTCACATGTTCCGGCCCCAACCGTAATGATATTGCCATATGCATCAACCGTTACAATAGATGTATCTGAGGATACCCATTTAACATGTTCATTTGTATTGGTCGGATATAACCTTGCAGTAAGCTGTCTTGTCTTGCCCTTTAACATCGTGATTTCCGATGAATTAACCGAAATCGAAGATGCCTTTATTATTTCCTTGACAATAACCGTACAGTTGGCAACAACTTCATTGCCATCTGTCGATGTAGCATGTACCACAGTTCTTCCTGGAGTTACACCCACTACATCACCGTCGGAATATACCTTTGCCACGCTCTCGTCATCCGATGTCCAGACAAGATTCTTGATAGATGCATTAGGCGGTGTTATTGTTGCCTGTAAGTTATATGTATCTCCTACATATACAGTAATCTTTGACTTGCTTAATGATATCGATGTAACAGGATTAATGACCCTTATTACAACCGAATCGCTTACTCCGCCACCATCAGCCGCTGTCGCAGTTATAACAACATTACCCGGCTTAACGCCTGTAACCTTACCGCTCTGATCCACGGTCGCAATCGACGTATTGCTGCTTCGCCATACAACCGCTTTATTGGAAGCAGTCTCTTTACCAACTGTTACTTTAAGATTTACTGAATTATTCACGTTAAGATTCTTCGGGTTACCTGAAATCTTAATGCTCTCTACATACTCTTTAACTTTAATTGTACATGTAGCCTTGAGTCCGCTCTCGTTAGTCGTAACGACTATCTGACATTCGCCTCCGACAAGTGCTGATACAACACCGTTCTCATCAACAGTCGCTATCGTCGGGTCACTTGACATAAATGTTACCGATTTATCAGGTGCATCATTAGGAAGTACCGTAGGAACTATTACAAACTTTGTTCCGGTTACCATTTCCTGATAATATGTATTAAGTGTGAGTCCCGTTACCGGTTCCGTTATCTCTATAATGCAGTATGCAACCGTTCCGTTATCTTCACTTACACATGAAATCGTTACCGTACCTACAGCAAGCGTGGTAACTTTACCGGTCTGGTCAACCGTTGCAAGCGATGTATCAGATGAACTCCATGTTACCTTCTTATTGTCAGCCGTATCAGGAAGTACCTCCGCACTGAGCCAGAGTACCGTTCCTTTCTTGACCGATAATTCAGTTTCGGAAAGATTGATTGATGTAACAGGCTGAAGAACCGTAACATTAGTCATATCAATATATCCGCCATCCTCTGTCTGGACGATTATTGTGGCACTGCCGCTTCCCACAGCAGTGAGCATACCTGTTGAATCAACGGTCACAACAGCTTCATTGGATGATGACCATTTAACATTCTTATTGGTTGCATTATCCGGAGTAATCAAAGCTGTAAGTCTCGACTGCTCGCCTACATTAAGCGTAAGCCTGTCGTAATCCATCTTAATTCCTTCAACCTGCTGCGTTATATGGAATTTACAATATGCCACTTTGGAACTGTCCGCATTGGAAGTTACACTTACATATGTCTCACCAGGTCCTACAAATGTTACAAGACCATTCTGGTCAACCGTAACGACCGAAGGATCCAGGGATGCCCATGTTACGGATGTATCAACGCCGGCCGATGCCGGAAGGACTGTGGCTGTAAGCTGGAACTTCTGCAATGCCATCTGTGCCGTAACGCTTGTGTTATCAAGAGTTATGCTTGTTACTCCTTCAGTTACATAAAAATCCGCCGTTGCGATATATAATCCGTCTTCCGAAACTACAGTTATCGTAGCCTTGCCGCCGTTAAGACCAGTTACAAGTCCAAGCTGCTGCTGGCCTTCACTGGTATATGGTACAACCGATATGATTGACGGATCGGAGGATACCCAGCTGAGCTTGGTATTATCCGGAACAACCGTCTCTCCGAAGTTAAGATACGCCGTAATATATAATTCCGCCCCTTTCTGGAGGGAAATCATGTCCTTAATCTCTTTACCATTGTACATAAGTGTGAGATTATTTACAGGATTAAGTATATAAACTTTACATTCTGCAGTCTTGACAATACCGTCAATCTCCTGCGTTGCTATAAGTGTTACATATCCGTTGTCTCCGGTCTTAAGTGCTGTTACCGTTGCTGTAAGACCGTCTTCCGAAATTTCAAGCAACGCCATGTCACTGTCCGATAATTTCCAGTGAACCGGCTGCTCAGTGTTCGAAACCATAGCTGTAACGCTTCCCTTTGTTCCGATGTTAAGGGACATTGATGTATTGGAAAGTGAAAATCCGTCAATAACGGTAATTGTTATTGTCTCAACATGCCCGTTCCATGTCACCGTCACATCTGCCGTTCCGGTGCTGTTTGCCGTAAACATTCCTGTCTTGGAGTCATACGAAACTATATTATTATTGCTTGATGCATAATTAACCTCTGATGGATTGGCTGTTGTTGAAATCGCAATCTTGTCACCGACGAGAACTGTCGTCTCCGGTGTATTGACAACATACGGTACTTTTACCGTTACCGAATCGCCGGCATTATTATTGGGATTATGATCAAGGCAGCTGGCATATACCGTAGTAGATCCTGCGTACACACCGTACACAACTCCGTTGCTTACAGTAGCAACATTCTCATCCGCAGACCACCAATATACATCCGAAACTGAATTACTGTTAGTGGTAAGTGCAACACTCTGTCCCTGGCCAACTTCAACGGTATCTTCAGCAATGGTAACTCCAACCGTTACATTAAATGAATATTGAAGTCCGTCCGCAGGTATCGCAGCAGTGATTGTAGCCGTGCCACCACTTATAGCCTTAATTGTGGCTGCATTGCCATTACCCGTTACCGTGGCAATATTACTGTTTGATGACGACCATTCAACGTATTTGGATGTGGCAGCGTTACATGTAACATTGCCGTCATTACCCGGCTGCATGATTCCCGCAACAGAATCATAAGCCACCGTAAGCGGTACCATCACCGGTATCTCTTTATATACATAATCTTCATCCAGCAGATATCCTACCGTAAGCTTGGTCTTGCCTGCTGCAACAGCCTTAACCGTTCCTACGCCCTCGATATTGCTGACACTTGCCACGAGATTATCGGCTGAACTCCACGTAAAAGTACCATTCGTCGCCGAAGCATTCAAAATACTGACCGTAGCATTTACAGTAACCGCCTCTGAATCTGATTTAAAATTAATGGCCGGCGTATCAACGGATAAAATAACCGTTGCGGCCCTTACCATAACCACTCCTATTGTAGTCGCAACTATTATTGCGAAAACAGCAGCTACTGCCTTCCAATGATTTCTAAGGAATTTTCTGAATTTCATATTATCCTCCAAAAAGACATAATTACAGCTTTATCTTATGTATCGGAACTTGTCCGTCAAAAAATTATACCTGTTTATGATTTTTCTTGAGCATTTTTTGTATTTATTATATAATAGCGGCATAAAGGAGGCCGCAAATGAATATTTATGATATTTCTGATATGACGGGTGTATCAATTGCAACCGTATCCCGTGTACTCAACAACAGTCCAAAGGTAAGCGAATCCACACGCCGGAAGGTTATGGACGCCATCCGTCTTACCGGATACAGCCGGCAGAAGCGCCAGTCATCACAAAGTGTCGGGATTATATATTCCGGCTCTGTTCAACGTAATGGTTTCAATATGATAAATACCCTTGTAAGTGTTTTGAACAATCGTAACATAACACCGTATCTGTGGGTGTCCGACGGCAGCCAGAATGATCTTAAGCCTGCTGTCGATTTCATGTGCTCAAAGCATGTTTATGCTATTGTCTGTGATAACACATGCCTTCCCTCTTCTGCCGCGGATACATTGGCCGGATTCAAAAGCGGCTCATTGCCTTCGGTCATAATGATAAATTCATATAAAGACACGCCCGGAGTCATCAATATCATCTGCGACATCAAAGATACTTTTATGACACTTGTCAGTAATACGCTTAAATCAGGTGCTGTTTTTCCGGCTTTTCTCTTCTCGTCAATGTCGGAATTCTGTCTTGAGATGCTTGACGGTTTCAAACTTGCCTGCGCAGGTGCTGGAATCGAACCGTCAGTCGAATGTATGCATCTGTGCCCCGGCGGAACCGCAGATTCTTATAACTATATTAAATCGCTAAAAGAACAGGACAAAATACCGGATGCCATATTCTGTTCCAACGATATGCTTGCACTCGGGGCATCAAACGCCCTTGCAATGCCGGATGTCCGAATAACCGGATGCGGTTGTGATTTATGTACGGAGCCGGGAATTATGCCGTTTGGCAGCATAAACTGCCGGCTTGATGAAATAACACGGCATATTGCGGACACTCTCATGAATATCTCAATCAACGTACCCGTATCCACGCGGACGGGATTTACTCCTTATTTATAAAGGGGCACTAAAAAACATACCGTTTTCCATGCCCCAGTTAAATCAGGATGTATTATTTTATTCAAACCGATTCTTCATCAAATTCCACCTTAACATAATTACCACGTTCGGTCGTCTCTATTTCAAGAACTTTACCCTCAACAGACTTAATGCGTTCGGCGAATTTGTAATTGCGGGACATTGCCACCGCCGGGACAATGGTATAATACCAGCTCGACGGAAGCACTCCCTCTGTTATCTTAACGGTATCTCCCGGTTTTACGAGATTCTCCCGTTCCATTTTAAATTCTTCGATTCTCATAATTCAATATGATTTAATCCTCTTCGTCATCATCAGGCATATCCCAGTTGTGATATACAGCCTGAACATCGTCATCATCATCAAGCAGATCCAGAATTCTGTTCATCTGCTTAATATCGTTCTCCGAAGTAAGTTCAACCCATGTCTGCGGAATCATTGTAACTTCAGCCTGTGCAAGCTCAAGTCCTGCTGCTTCAAGAGCTTCTCTTACGGTGCCACAGTCATCCGGAGCTGTGATGATTTCAATTTCATCCTCATCCTCGTCATTGACGTCTTCTGCACCCGCATCAAGTGCAAGCATCATAAGCTCATCAGCATCCATCTTACAATCTTCCTTGTTGATAAGGATCTGGCCTTTCTTGTCAAACATAAATGATACACATCCCGGCGTACCTACATTTCCATTGCCCTTTGTGAATGCATTTCTTACGTTAGACGCAGTTCTGTTCTTATTATCAGTAAGTGTCTCAACGATGATCGCAGTTCCGTTAGGACCGTATCCTTCATATGTGATTGCAGTGAAATTTGCTGCATTGGCATCTCCGGCAGCCTTCTTGATACTTCTGTCGATCGTATCATTAGGCATATTGTTTGATTTAGCCTTTGCTATAACATCTCTTAACTTACTGTTATTGTTAGGATCCGGACCGCCCTCTTTAACCGCAACCATAAGCTCCTTACCTAATCTGGTAAAAACCTTACCTTTTGCTGCATCATTTTTCTCTTTTTTATGTTTGATGTTGGCAAATTTTGAATGTCCTGACATACGACACCTCCATTAGTCTTCTTTAACGTCTTTGATGCTGAAGCTGTATCTTCCCATCTTGTCTTTACCAAGACATACGCACTTAACCTTATCGCCAAGTGTAAGGACATCTTCAACATGATCTATTCTTTCCTTGCAAATCTTGGAAATGTGAACCATTCCTTCTTTGCCCGGTGCAAACTCGATAAATGCGCCGAATTCCTTGATGCTTATGACTTTACCTTCAAGTACAAGACCTTCCTCATAATCGGTTACGATTGTCTGGATATACTTGATTGCCTTATCCATAGCAGCCTTGTCTGTTCCGCATACCGAAACTGCTCCGTCATCTGTTATATCAATCTTAACGCCCGTTTCCTCGATAATGGCATTAATCGTCTTACCTCTCTGTCCGACAACATCACCGATCTTAGCAGGGTCAATCTGAATCTGTACAATCTTAGGTGCATATGCGCCAACTTCTTTACGAGGTTCCGCAATGGCTTTCTTCATGCAGTTCTCCATAATGTACATTCTTGCCTCACGGCATCTTGCTATGGCACCTTCTACGATAGGTCTTGTAAGTCCGTGAATCTTGATATCCATCTGGATTGCCGTTATACCTGCATCGGTACCTGTTACCTTAAAGTCCATATCTCCGAAGAAATCTTCAAGACCCTGGATATCCGTGAGAAGAACATAATCATCATCTGTCTCACCTGTTACAAGTCCGCATGAAATACCGGCAACCATCTTCTTAATAGGTACACCTGCTGCCATAAGTGACATGCATGATGCACATGTAGAAGCCATTGATGTTGAACCGTTGGATTCAAATGTCTCTGATACGGTTCTTATTGCATATGGGAACTCCTCTTCTGACGGAAGCACAGGCAAAAGAGCTCTCTCAGCAAGTGCGCCATGTCCGATTTCACGACGTCCAGGTCCTCTTGAAACCTTGGTCTCTCCAACCGAATAAGCCGGGAAATTATAATGGTGCATATATCTCTTGGATGTTTCCTGCTCATTAAGTCCGTCAATTTTCTGCGCATCTGAAAGAGGTGCAAGAGTACATACGTTGCAGATCTGTGTCTGTCCACGTGTAAACATTGCCGAACCATGGACTCTTGGAATTATATCTACTTCAGCCGCAAGCGGACGTATCTGTGTAATCTCACGTCCGTCAGGTCTTCTGTGATCTTTAAGAATCATCTTACGAACTGTTTTCTTCTCATACTGATATACAGCTTCATCAATAAGCGGAAGCCATTCTTCCTTCTCTGCAAAATTCTCTGCAAGATAATCCTTAAGGTTACGGATTCTCTCTTCACGAACCTGCTTTTCAGGAGCAAACATTACCTCTTCCATCTCTGCAGGAGGTACAATTTCTTTAATCGCATCAAACAATCCTTCAGGAATTGCACAGCTTGTATATTCATGCTTCGGTTTACCGCATTCAGCGACAATCTTGTCAATAAAAGCGATAACCTGCTGGTTAACTTCATGAGCCTTGTATATTGCTTCGATCATCTTGGCTTCAGGTACTTCATTGGCACCTGCTTCAATCATGATAACTTTCTCTCTTGTTGATGCAACAGTAAGCTTGAGATCAGAAACAGCTGTCTGTGCACCGTTAGGATTGATTACGAATTCTCCGTCAATAAGTCCTACCTGTGTTGTTGCGCAAGGTCCGTCAAACGGGATATCTGATATAGCAACTGCGATAGCTGAGCCAAGCATTGCCGTAAGCTCAGGGCTGCACTCCGGATCAACTGACATAACAAGGTTGTTGAGTGTTACATCATTACGGTAATCCTTAGGGAAAAGAGGTCTCATAGGTCTGTCGATAACACGCGATGTAAGAATGGCATTTTCTGAAGCCTTTCCCTCTCTCTTATTAAATCCTCCCGGTATTTTACCTACGGCATATAATTTTTCTTCATATTCAACGCTGAGTGGGAAGAAATCGATTCCGTCCCTTGGTTTCTCCGATGCTGTTGCGGTTGAAAGTACAACAGTATCGCCATAGTGCATAAATGCAGCGCCGTTAGCCTGCTTTGCAACTCTGTCGATGTCTACCGTAAGTGTTCTTCCGGCAAGTTCCATACTAAAACTTTTATACATAGTATCTCCTGTTCTGCCTTTGCGGCATATTTGTTATAGTGCGGCGGCAAGACATCGAAACAACTGACAAATCCACAGCTGTCTGTACATTTGTCAGTGGTCTCGCACATCCTGCCATCCGTCTTTTGCACGGTAAAAATGGGCGGAAAACTCCGCCCATACCATAAACTATTTTCTGATTCCCAGACGGGCAATCAATTCACGATATCCTTCAACATCATTCTTCTTGAGGTACTCAAGTAATGCTCTTCTCTTACCAACCATTTTAAGAAGACCTCTTCTTGAATGATGGTCTTTCTGGTTAACTTTAAGATGTTCTGTGAGCTCCTTGATTCTCTCTGTAAGAAGGGCTACCTGTACTTCTGGTGAACCTGTATCTCCTTCTTTTCTGCCGTACTCGGCGATAATCTGAGTCTTTTTTTCTTTAGATATCATCTGTGATATTCCTCCTTAATTATAATCACCGCATACTAAGAACCAGGTCGGAGTGTCCTGTATCTGAGTATCGGTTAAGCATTAATACTTTACGATATTAACATATTATCGGATATAAATCAAGATTTTCTTTCGCTCTTTATATCATAAAATATGTTTTTGAAAATTCTATATCCCTTACAAGCTGGTTCTTAAGTGCGTCGACCGATTCAAATTTCATTTCAGGCCGCCGGAAATGTATCAGTTCCACTTTAATGCTTCTGCCGTAGAGATCGCCGTCATATCCGATAAGGTTGGTTTCGACATTGACCGCATTGTTATCGGAGATTGTCGGTTTGACACCAATATTACTGATTCCGTAATATTCTTTGCCATCTATTAATGTTTTGGACGCATATACGCCGAACGGCGGAAGAATTTTATCATCACCCGGCAATATATTTGCTGTCGGAAATCCTATTGTGCGTCCTATTCTGTTGCCGTGCACGACAACTCCCGTTATGCTGTACGGGTAATCCAGAAGAATGTTAACCGTTTCCATATGTCCTGCCGCAATTTCTTCGCGGACCCAGCTGCTGCCGATTTTTCGGCCATCATATGTCTCTTTTTTGAGAATTACCGGTTCAAACCCGAGTTTGTCACAGTTTGACCTTAATGTCTGCGCATTTCCCCGTCCGCCCTTGCCAAATGTCCAGTCTTCACCAACTACAATATATGCGGCTTTCATTTTGTTTTTCAGGACATCTGTAAGAAAATCAACAGGTTCTGTGTCCGCAACTTCTGTATCAAAAGGGTACTCAACCAGAATATCGACTCCGAGTTCCTCAAGAATAGCTTTTCTTTCACCCGGTGTGGTTATTTTCTCGCTTTCCATATACGGAAATTTATTTTCCTCTGTTACCTTGAAGGTAAAAACTGCGCTTTTCATTCCCGTCTTGTGGGAAATCTCCAGCGCTTTATGAATGAGTTTTCTGTGTCCTTTGTGTATTCCGTCAAATTTGCCCAGCGTCACAACCGTGTGCTCATCAAGTACAAAATCTTTGTTTTCAATGCAAATCATTAATTCACTCTCCGTTCAGAAACATTTTATACGGTCTGTAAATTCCGGTATGTCTGTCATACTCATACAAAGCCGTAAAAAGCGGTTCTCTTTCCTTACGGTCAAAATATATTCTCACCTTATATACATCATCTGTTTCAAGACGACCGTCACTGCATTCATCCGCTTTGAACATATTGCCGTTTTTAACGTATTTCCAGTATGTTTCAGGAATCACTGCTGCAGGATAATCCATGAAGAAAAAATCAACAGGTTTAATGCACTTTTCCAATGTTCCGGCGTTCTTCCTCTGTTCAACTTCATCCAGCGTGAGCGCATCCTCTGCAAGGCATATTCCCGAACGGGTTCTTACAAGGTCTTTCATGCATGCCCCGCAGCCCAGTTTGGTGCCTATGTCCCTGCAAAGCGATCGGATATAAGTTCCCTTGCTGCATCCAACGGTAAATACACACTCTGCGGTTCCTACGGTGTCAATTTTAATGTAATCTATGACAACATTGCGTGGCTTACGCTCTACTTCAACACCTTTTCTCGCAAGTTCATAAAGTTTATGTCCGTTAACTTTAATTGCCGAATACATGGGCGGAATCTGATCATAGCTTCCCACAAAAGACATGATTGCATCTGTTATCGCACCGGCATCCGCCGTGACTTCTTTCTCTGTCAATACCGTACCGGATATATCTTCAGTATCAGTGGTAACTCCCAAGAGCATTGTAACTTTATATTCCTTGGTTCTGTCCGTTAACATATCACATAATCTGGTTCCATTGCCAAGGCACACAGGAAGCACGCCCGTTGCATCAGGGTCAAGTGTTCCTGTGTGTCCGATTTTCTTCTGTTTCAATATTCCTCTTAACTTAGCTACAACATCATGTGACGTGTACCCTTTCTCTTTGTAAATATTGATTATGCCGTTATACATTATCAAAGTCCCGCTCTTACGAGCTCCTCCAGTTTGGTAATAATCGCATTCTTATCCAGTGTCGTTGTGAATCCGGCAGCTCTTATATGTCCGCCGCCGCCAAATTCTCCCGCAATGCTGTTGACATCAACATCATGCACGGAGCGCAGGCTTGTCTTTATCTTTCCGTCCGGAAGTTCGTACATAAATACAGCAACTTCGACTCCCTCAGTAAATCTGAGTTCATCAATAATTCCTCCCGTATCGCGGCCGATAACATCATACTCCTTCAATGTATCCGCTGATACATAAGAATATATAAGCCTGCCGTCTAAAAGTCTCTCCGAATCAAGCAATGCTTTTCCGAGCAGGAGATTCTGCTTATAGCTTTTTCTGAAAAACGTATCATCAATAATACTTGTGAAATCAATTCCTTTGTCCATAAGCTTGCCCGCAATCTGCATTGTCCTGCTTGTCGTCGACTGGTATTTAAAAACACCTGTATCATGAACCATGCCCGTATACAGACATTCTGCCGTATTTTTTGAAATATGATTTTCATCGAGCAATTCAAAAAGAACTTCGCTTGCAGAGCTTATCTGCGGACATATATGGTTGACATCAGCAATACCTTTTGTGGACATATGATGATCGATACATATCGTCTTAGAAGCATTGCGTATATAGTCAAGTGTAAATTCCGCAACACGTCCGAGGTCGCCGCAGTCCAGTATGATAAAAACATCGTATTTGATATTTTTATTTGCCGAATGCCTTATATCCGAAGCACCCGACAGGAACTTAAAGTTTTTTTCAATCGGATCAAGATATATATCAACAGTCTTGTCCGGCATATTCTCCCTGATATAATTGTAAAGACCCAGAGTCGAGCCGACACAGTCCCCATCAGGCCTTATATGCCCTGTAATTCCTATGCTTGCAGCACTTAAAATCTCTTCTTCAACAGATACCATTATTCCTCCCTGCCCTCATCTTTGGCACTTACCTCATCAATAAGTTTGGACATATTAACACCGTATTCTATTGACTGGTCAAGCACAAAAATAATCTGAGGTGTATTTCTGAGATTAACGGTCTTGGCAAGAAGATTCCTTATATATCCTTCCGCACTTCTCAAACCGGTAATTGTATCTTTCTGTGACTGTTCATCTCCGAGAACACTTATATATGCCTTGCACATCTTAAGGTCCGGTGAAACTTCCGTGGCAACCACGGAAGTCATCGGATTAATTCTCGGATCCTTTATTTCGGCGCGGATTATATTGCTTAATTCGCGCATGACTTCATTATTTATTCTGGTAAGTTTGATGCTGTTTTTACGCATGGCTTAACCTCCTAACGCGGTATTTCAACCATAGTATAAGCTTCAAGTATATCGCCTTCCATGATGTCATTGAATTTTTCAAGAACACATCCGCATTCATATCCTTCTTTGACTTCCTTGGCGTCATCCTTGAATCTCTTAAGTGAGGCGAGAGGTCCATCATAAATCATGTCATCGCCTCTCATAAGTCTTACAGAACATCCTCTTGTAAGAACTCCGTCAAGTACATAAGAACCGGCAATTGTTCCTACATCTGATGCTTTGTATGTCTGGCGTACTTCTGCGTGTCCGATTACTTTCTCCTCATACTTAGGATCAAGCATTCCCTTCATGGCAGCTTCGACATCCTCTATAGCCTGATAAATTACTCTGTATAATCTCAGGTCAACATTCTCCGCATCGGCAACTGCTTTAGCCTGATTATCAGGACGGACGTTAAATCCGATTATAATTGCATTCGATGCTGATGCAAGTATAACATCTGATTCATTAATCGCGCCGACACCCGCATGAATAACTTTGACGACAACTTCATCATTGGATAATTTCATAAGGCTCTGCTTTACTGCTTCAACCGAACCCTGTACATCGGCCTTAACAATAATATGAAGTTCCTTAAGATTACCTGCCTGAATCTGCGAGAACAGATCATCAAGCGACATTTTGGACTTCGTCTCTTCGAGAAGTTTCTCTCTTCCTTCCCTGATAAATGTCTCGGCAAAGCTTCTTGCTTCCTTCTCTGTCTCCGGAGATACAAATACATCACCGGCATTAGGCACATCATTAAGACCGAGTATCTCTACCGGAATTGACGGACCCGCCTGCTGTATTCTTTTTCCCTTATCGTCAACCATTGCTCTTATCTTGCCATGACATGAACCAACCGCAATATGGTCACCGACATGAAGTGTTCCCTTCTGTACAAGCATTGTTGCAACAGGTCCTTTACCTTTATCAAGTCTTCCCTCAAGAACAAGTCCTCTGGCTCTTCTGTTAGGATTAGCTTTAAGTTCAAGGATTTCTGCCGTAAGCAAAAGCATATCAAGGAGATTGTCGATACCTTCTCCAGTATGTGCCGATACCGGACAGAAAATAGTGGAACCGCCCCAGTCTTCAGGTATAAGTTCGTATTCCACAAGTTCCTGCTTTACTCTTTCTATATTGGCACTAGGCTTATCAATTTTGTTGATTGCAACTACTATTTCAATTCCGGCTGCCTTTGCATGGTTAATAGCTTCGACAGTCTGTGGCATTACACCATCATCGGCTGCAACTACAAGAATGGCGATATCTGTTGACTTGGCACCACGCATTCTCATGGCCGTAAATGCCTCGTGTCCCGGTGTATCAAGGAATGTTATCTGCTGTCCGTGTGCCTCTACCGTATAAGCACCGATGTGCTGTGTGATACCTCCGGCCTCTCTTGATGTTACATGTGTCGAACGGATGGCATCAAGAAGTGATGTTTTACCATGGTCAACGTGTCCCATAACGCAGACAACAGGCGGTCTCGGAACAAGAGTTGACGGATCGTCTTCCTCTTCCTTAAGAAGTTCCTCGATAACATCGACTTTAACCTCATGTTCACAGATACAGTTGTATTCCAATGCAATTTCTTCAGCTGTATCAAAATCGATTTCCTGATTGATCGTCACAACCGTTCCCTGCAGGAAAAGTTTCTTAACAAGTGCTGCAGGTGCTATCTTCATCATATCAGCAAGTTCTTTAACAGTAAGCGTATCCGGAAGCGTAAGGGTTCTGATTGTCTCCTCTTCCGCTTTTTTCTGCTGCTGTTTAACTTTATTCATATTCTTCTCGAGAGCCTTGGTGTTCTCCATTCTCTCGGTCTTATCGTAGCTGCTGTTATCTCTCTTACGGTTTTCCCTGTCACGGTTTCTCTGCTCTTTAGCTTCTCTTTCCTTGATAGCTTCTCCGCCGTCAAATCCGCTGTTTCTGTCATCCTTGCGGAAATTATTTCTGTCATTGCCACCGGTTCTTCTGTTATCCGGTGCTGCATTTCTGTCCTGGTTTCTTCCATCCTGGCGTCTGTCTGCAAATATTCCGTCCTGACGTCTGTTATCTCCAGATCTTCCATCCTGGCGTCTGTTATCTCCCGGTCTTCCATCCTGGCGTCTGTTATCTCCAGGTCTTCCATCCTGACGTCTGTTATCTCCAGGTCTTCCGTCCTGACGTCTGTTATCTCCCGGTCTTCCATCCTGGCGTCTGTTATCTCCCGGTCTTCCATCCTGGCGTCTGTTATCTCCCGGTCTTCCATCCTGACGTCTGCCATCTCCAGGTCTTCCATCCTGGCGTCTGTTATCTCCCGGTCTTCCGTCCTGACGTCTGTTGTCATCAGGTCTTCCATCCTGACGTCTGTTGTCATCAGGTCTTCCATCCTGACGTCTCTCCGCCGGTCTGGCATCCGGTCTCGGCTTTCTGTCTACCATTGTTCCATCCGGGCGCACTCTGTCGCTTGGACGTTCTCCCGGCTTAGCGTTGTCTCTTGGGCGGATTCTCTCTACCGGTCTTCCGTCCGGGCGCACTTTGTTGTCCCTTCTGTCGCCAGGTCTTCCATCCCTTCTGTCGCCTGTTCTTCTCTGGTCTCTTACTTCCTTGCGTCCGCTGTTCTGCGGATTATATGAAGCAAAAATCTTTTTCTTCGGTGCTGCATCTTTAGATGCGTCCGCTCCGGCTGCCGTTTCTGTCTTAGGTGGCTCTGTCTTAGGTGTCTCTGTTTTAGGTGTCTCTGTTTTAGGCGCCTGTTCTTTGGTCTCTGATGTATTACGGCCTTTTGCAAAATACTTTCTTGCACTTTCAGCTTCCGCATCAGACACAGAACTTGAATGTGTTTTAATATCGCTGTTGCTCTTTGAAAGGTACTCTACAAGTTCTTTGTTGGGCACATTTATTTCTTTTGATAATTCGTAAACTCTCATTTAGTTAAAACTAACCTCCTTGATATTTAAGGATTCACATTCCGATTAACCGGAATTTATAAATCTAATTTGCCGATAAGCGACTTCGCCAGTCCCTCGTCCGTAACCGCTGCCGATGTACGGATTTCACATCCGATACTCTTTCCGAGTGTCTCCTTGTCAGCATAGAATGCTATCGGGACATTATAGAAACTGCACTTATCACTGAATTTCTTTTTGGTCTTGTCAGAGGCATCTTTCGCTATCACAACAAGGTACGCACTTCCGTCCCTTATCGCATTCTCTACCGAGAATTCGCCGCTGACAATATTTCCGCCACGTTTGGCAAGTCCGAGCATGGAAAGAACGTTATCATTTTTCATAATCAGCCATCTCCTTCTTAAGCTCATCATATACTTCCTGCGGGATACGGACTTTTAACGAACGCTCAAGGCCTTTATTCTTAACTGCTTTTTCAAGACATTGCATTGTCTTACAGATATATGCGCCTCTGCCGTTTTTCTTGCCTGTATCATCAAGAAGTATTTCACCTTCACTTGTCTTTATAACACGCAGCATTGCTTTTTTTTCTTTATCTTCACCGCATCCCACACACTGTCTGAGCGGTATTTTTCTTTCTGCTGCCATAATATTACCTTTTACTGCTCATCCGGATATTCATCTGAATATTCCTCATCATATTCAGCTTCCGGATAATACATATCAAGTAATCCAAGCTCTTTGGCCTGTGTTTCACTCTTGATATCGATTTTAAATCCTGTAAGTTTGGCTGCAAGTCTTGCGTTCTGTCCTTCACGTCCGATTGCAAGTGAAAGCTGGTAATCCGGTACTATAACCTGCGCTGTTTTCTCTTCATCATCAGCAACTACCGATACAACCTTCGCCGGGCTGAGGGCATTTTCAATAAGATTGGCCGGATTCTCGCTCCAGTTGATAATATCTATTTTCTCTCCGCCGAGTTCATCTACTACTGCATTAACTCTGGCTCCGTTAACTCCGACACATGCACCTACCGCATCAACGTTAGGATCCTTGGACCAGACTGACATCTTGGTTCTTGAGCCGGCTTCTCTTGCAACATTCTTAATCTCAACTGTGCCATCACGCACTTCTGTAACTTCTTCTTCAAAAAGTCTCTTAACCAGTTCCGGATGTGTTCTTGAAACAAGGATACGCGGTCCTTTCTTATCATCCTTAACTTCTACAACGTATACCTTAATTCTGTCATTAGGTTTGTAATGCTCGCCCTTGACCATTTCACTCTCATTAAGAACGGCATCCGCTCTTCCGAGATTAATTATAAGATTACGTCCGGCATATCTTTGTACCACACCGGTCATAACATCTTTTTCTTTGCTGTAATAATCATCATAAAGAACCCTGCGCTCTTCCTCACGGATTTTCTGAAGAATTACATTCTTGGCAATCTGGATTGCGATTCTTCCGAGTTCTGCCGACTTGACATCAATGTTTACGGTATCTCCGATGTCGTATTTGGAATTAATCTCTTTTGCTTTTGCGAGACTTATCTGCGTAACGTCATCCTCTACATTCTCAACAACTTCTTTAGCCGCAACCACTGAGAAATCTCCTGTATCCGGATCAACTTTGGCAATAAAATTGTCCGCTTTACCGTAATGGTTCTTGCAGGCCGTAAGAAGTGAATTTTCTATTGCCTCAATTAAGGTGTCTTTACTGATTTTCTTTTCTTTTTCCAGAGCACTGAGTGCTTCCATTAAATCACTGTTCATTTTTTCATTTATCCTCCTAATTATCTAAAAATATACAGTCTGTCTTATAACGGCGATATCACGCCTCTCAAAAACCTTCTCACTGCCATCTTCCAGTCCGATAGTGACCGTGTCCTTATCATATGCGTTCAGAAGTCCGACATAATCTTTCTTATGCTCAACCGGCTTATATAACTTAAGTTCAACTTCTTTACCGATATTGCGTTCGAAATCCTTGTCTTTCCTGAACGGTCTGCCAAGTCCCGGGGAGCTTACCTCCAATATATAGGACTCTGCAATAAAATCCTTCTCATCCAGCTTGTCGCTGAATGCTCTGCTTACCACTTCACAATCATCCACGGTAATTCCGCCAGGCTTGTCAATATATGCCCTGAGGTAATTATTCTGACCTTCTTTGACATATTCAATATCCACAAGCTCGTATCCGTTGGATTCGATTATCGGCATAATAAGCTTCTCTGCCATGGCTTCGTAATCGTCACGCTTTGCCACACTGTCACATCCTTTCTATGGCATTTGTCTTCCATACAAAAGAGTGAGCTCCGAAAAGCTCACTCCTAGTAAAATCATCATTGACTGTAAAATAATATCATACTCTCAAATAAAATGCAAGTACTTTTTATTCTGCTGCCGTATCCGCATCTGTTTCTGTCTCATCGGATTTAAAATCATACGAAAAACAGTTCTTGATCGTGTCTGCTTTGCTGTTTGTAATATAGTATATTACGTCTGATTTGTCTGACTTGATGCTGTATGTTTTATTATCCGAATCAAGTGATCCTATTGTTAATGTAATGACGGAATCTTTATCATTCTCATCTGTGTACCCTATCTTAATAGTGCACGTCGGGTCATCCAGACCATATGCGGCAAGCGTTTTATCATCCGATTTATATTCAAGGCATCCGTCATATGTTATGTCAAGTGCATTACGCACAGATGATAAATCTGTCGTATCCGTGACTTCATATGCTTCGCCTCCGTTTACGGATGCATTCCACACAACATTTGGAACTTTATCACCATTCTCATCTGTCTCATCTTCCGAATATACATCCACGCTTCTATCCTTATTAAGTACAAGGCTGCTGCCGTCCTTACTTGCAAGGCTGAAACTGTAATATTTGCTGTCCCAGACTGTATTGACACTGTCTATCCTGGCAAAATGCACTATCTCATCCGCCTTGATATCATCCATACAGGAAATGCTGCATGTATATACCGTATCATTTTCTGCATCCTTTACATAGTATTCGCTGTCATAGCTTTTACCTATATAAATAGTCTGTCTGCCACCGTCCGGGGATGTGATTTTCACGGTATATGCCGGATCCTTAAGCCCGTAGCTTTCTATCGAATCCGCATTACTGATTTCCCGGCTTGCCAAAAGTCCTGCAAATTCATCGGCTATTTTCTTAATAATTGATGAGTCCAGCGGAAATTCACTGTCTCCGTCATAATTCCACGTACCGTCCTTACATGTAAAAGTAAAATCTCCGAAGCTTATTGTTGAAAGTTCATCGTAATCATTAACCTTAATTGCAGCAGCCAACGATTCCGCTTCACTTTCTTTCTGGCTTTTTTCAGAGTTGAACTTCGTTACTTTCTTAATAATGATATTTCCGGCAACGAGCACTACAAGGATTGATGCAAGAATTATTATTATTTTAATCTGTTTATTCATTCTGCACCACCTCTAAAGCTTTCTTCTGCCAAACCATCTTAAGAATCCGAGGATAAGAAGCGCTACCGGAATTATACCTATAAATATGGCACCGATTCCGCTTCCGTTGGCTATAGTGTTATATGTTGTCTGAAGGCTTATGCTGTCTATCGATATGTTGCTGACATCATCAAAATTAGATGTTATCGAATTCATAAACACCTGCAGGTTCATAAGATTCGTGTAATATGACGTAAATTCATCATCAATGATCGAAGCCGAGCCAAAAACAGTAAATCTTGATTCGTCTTTTGTTGCGGCTGCGGCAAGTGTATATTTGCCTTCGGTATAATCATTCTCACCGACAACGGCTGCGCCTTTATTGGATGTTGTAAGAAATTCATCAACCGTAACTCCGTCTGTTTTCTCAACTTTCAATCCAAGCGAACCAAATAAAAGTGTATATTCTTCCGAACCGAATTTGCCGGTTATGTCGCCCGAGCTGTAATTAGGGAAAATCTGATATACATTCTGTCCGTAATATCTCTCGGTATCGGCTATATATCCGTTTACCTTTGAAATTCCGTAATCTGCCATAAGCGCGTCAAAATTCGGTGTTTCGGTCGTAGTATCAGCTAATACAACTGTCATTTTACCGCCGTTTTCCATATACTCTCTGAGAAGCTTAAGCTCATCATCGGCAAGATCCTTCGTCGGCTGGTTGCATATAAGCATATCACAATCATCCGGGATTCCGTTATCTACGAGAAGGTTGACGGATTTCACATTGAAATTCGATTTGGATATAAGTTCCGATATATTTTTACCGAGATCGCTCTCACCGTGTCCGCTTATTGTATATATAAGCTTGTTGTTTTCATTGGATACATAATCGATTGCTTTGGTAAGCTGGCCCTCTCCGTCAAAAGAAGTCTCATACGTACTTCCGTAGTAAGAGGTTGATGTAACGATTATGTCACTGAATGCAACTTTTGTGGTCTTATCTGTGGCATCACATTTGATAACGATATTGTTTTCCTCTGTATCATATGTGGTAAGAACCGAAGGATAAAGGACCGGATCCTTATATGTAACCTTGATATGGTCCGAATAATCGGCATATTTAGCAAGTAGTGTTGAAATTCTCTTATCCGTGCTTTCTTTATCTTTAATTACAATTATCTCAACATCATTCTTCAATCCGTCAAGAACCGAATGTGTGGTATCACCTATTGAATACAGATTGTTACTGCTGACATCAATATTTCTGGCAGCCGTCGGAAGCTTTGAAAACATCACGTTGGCCGCTATTACAATAGCAATTATTACTACCATAATCACCGTGGAATAAGAACCTTTTCTAAAAGCCTTTGTTCCGATTAAATTATGTTTTTCTCTCTTCATGGCTGACCTCCTAGCTCCATCTTCTCTTATTAAGACTTGAAACAGTCAGCATAAGGAAGACAAAAATAATGGAAATATACATTACTATTCCGCTTATATCAAACAGATTGTAATACGCAATGTTCGATATAGGTTTGGATAAATCCATTTTATCGGTAACTGCATTGAGCCATGTACTGAGTAAGGATGACTTTGCAAGGCGAACAGCCAGTAATGCTATAAATCCTGCGCCGCCGATTGCTCCGGCAATTATCCAGTTCTTTGTCAAAGCATATATTATAAGGAACACAAGTACAAGCAGAACCATAAGACCGATGTGTGCTGCCATTACCGTGTTCGGTATGTATCCGGTAAGTCCGCTCCAGAACACCAGCAGGAATACAGCCGCAAACGAACCGACAGCCGCTATGATCTGGCTCTCCGTAAGTGATGATATGAACACACCAATGCTGATGTACACAAGTCCAAAGAAGAACGCCGTAAATATTGTGAGATAGTCAACCTTAAGATATGATGTGCTTCCCTTAAGATTAATGATAAGCGGGCACAGACATGACACAAGCAACGGTATTGCATATATAACCGCATATGCCAGGAATTTGCCAAGCACAATCTGCCATATCCTGACCGGTGTCGTAAGAAGCATCTGGTCGGTGCGGCTCTTTCTTTCCTCGGCAAAAGAACGCATTGTCAAAAGCGGCGTTGCAAACATCATTATCGAAAGCGCACTCATAAGTGAATATGAGAACCTCGGATATCCATATGAAAGATTATATATGTAAAAATATATTCCTATCAGGATAATCATTACCGCGCAGAAAACATATCCCAACATAGAATTAAAGAAGGATTTAATTTCTTTTGAAAATATTGCACCCATTATTCGGCCTCCTTTGTGTCGGCTGTAAGCTCAATGAAGAGTTCCTCAAGCGACTTGGTTATTTTATGCATTTCATAAACCGGTATGCGGCTCTGTGCCAGTGCATAGAAAACAGCTTCAAGTGTATCATCCTTGCCGTCATAATCAATCGTTGCCTTGACAAAATCATCTTCTGTCTTACATTCCGTCTCATTTATTCCCGGCACCTCTGCAATGGCATTTCTGAAGCTTCCTTCGTCAGCTTTGGCCAGAATCTCAAGTTCACATGTCTCACCCATATATTTATACAGATTATCTATCGTATCGCTGGCAACCAGACGTCCATGGGATATTATCAATACATAATCACATACTTCACTGACTTCCGAAAGAATATGCGAACTTAAAATGACCGTATGATTCTTCGCAAGTTCTTTAATAAGGTCCCTTATCTCGATAATCTGCTTCGGGTCAAGACCTACTGTCGGCTCATCAAGTATTATTATATCCGGAAAACCAAGGACCGCATATGCAAGTCCGACTCTCTGTCTGTAACCTTTGGACAGATTCTTTATAAGCCTGCCCTCCACATCCTTGACATGAGCCATCTCCTTCGCCTGTTCGATGAAATCCTCTGATTTATCTTTCGGAAGTTTCTTAAGCTTCGCGGCAAAATGCAGATATTCGTTAACAGTCATATCCGTATAAAGCGGCGGTATCTCCGGCAGGTATCCTATGCATTTCTTGGCTTCCTCCGGTTCGTCAAGCACATTATGTCCGTCTATTATGACATCACCGCTTGTCGCACCAAGATATCCCGTTATTATATTCATTGTAGTGGATTTACCGGCACCGTTCGGTCCCAGAAAACCGTAAATTCTTCCCGGTTCAAGTGTAAACGACAGATTGTCAACGGCTGTATGACTGCCATATTTCTTGACCAGATTCTTAACTTCAATCACAACTGATTCCTCCTTACATTCAGCCAATTTACAAAATATTATATGAAAAATTTATGGTTAAAATTAGTCCAAAAAATTTTTTATTTGTGTATTAAATGTGACAATTGCGTAAAAAAAACCCCGCCACACCGTGTCAGCCGGCATAGCGGGTATAAATATTCCTATTCTGCTTAGTTAGTCTTGTGAATGTGCGTGTACAGATGGTCCTGGCAATATTCATAATTGCCTGCACACTTGGAGCAGAACCTGAATACAAGGTCATCTCCGTCCTTCTCCGTTCTTCCGCAGACCGCACAACGGTGCTTGGTGATTCCTGCATTCCGTGCCGCCTTATCAGTTCTCTGCTTTCTGGCAAAATCGCGGTGCATCTTCCGCTGTGAGCGGTACATCCGGATATAATTGCGCGTTGTGAAGAAAAATACAATAAAATTGAGCATCGAAGAACCTATCACAAAAGGATATACAAATCCAACGTTCCCATTCATTAACATGCCGGAAATCATCTCATACACAAGGAAGGCACCATATACAACACCCAGCCATTTAACCTTGATCGGTATAATAAACATCAACAGCACCTGATTATCCGGGAATGTCGCAGCATATGCCAGAAATATCGACATATTGACATAATATGTGCTGAACACATATGAAAGTGACTCAAAAACAGTGTATTCACTGTATATTCCGTTCAAAAGTTCCGGTCTGAACAAATAGCAGAATCCCATCATAAGAAAGCTTCCGATTAATGTAAAAAACATACCGGCAAACAGATAAAGATTATACTGGAATGTTCCCCATGTCCTCTCAAGCGACGTTCCTATTGAATAATAGAACACCAGCATGATTATCGCAAAGAATATATTATTCTCTCCCGGCGGAATAAGGATCCAGCTTACAATTCTCCACACCTGTCCGTGTACGATTGCGTATGGATTAAGTGTGAGATACCCCATAAATGCCGGTGCCGCAAATTCGATAATATATCCCGCCACATAACACAGAATCAGTATAAGTGAAAGATTACGTATGGCAAACCTGCCGAATTTATGTTCCAGTTTATATATAAAATTCATATTATGTCATCTCCTGCTTTCTAAAACAAGTCTTTTTTACGGAAGATAAATGCTATTATCAACGATATAATAAGTGATATTCCTATTACAATCGGGAATCCCCATTCGCTGTCAGCAAACGGCATTGAAAACGACTTGACATTCATTCCGTAAAAGCTGGCAATCATGGTAGGGATTGAAAGCACAATTGTTATCGTGGTAAGAAACTTCATAACACTGTTCTGGTTATTGGATATAACCGATGCGAAAGTATCCATCGTTCCGTTAAGAATTCCACTGTATATATTGGCCATCTCAATAGCCTGCTTATTCTCTACAATTACATCTTCTATAAGGTCCTCGTCCTCCGGGTATTTCTTGATGGCACTGAACTTAAGCAGTTTCTCAAGAACTATCTCATTCGCCTTAAGCGATGTTGTGAAGAACACAAGGGATTTCTCCAATTCGAGAAGTTCGATAAGTTCCTTATTACGCGTAGCTTCATGAAGCTTCTGTTCTATGCTGTCGCTTCGTCTGTCAATAATTCTGAGGTAATTCAGATACAGCGTCGCATTCCGGTAAAGTATCTGAAAAATAAATCTCGTCTTCATATGTGTATAGAAATTCCTGACTCTTCCGTCCATAAAGGCCGTGAGAACCGGAGTATCTTCAAGACAGACAGTAATTATTGTGTCATTGCATAACACAATCGATAATGGTATTGTACCATACCAGTCCTTCTCATTTCTCTCCTCAATAGTAGGTATATCAACAAGGATAAGTGTATAATTATCCTCGACATCAATTCTTGAACGTTCTTCTTCATCAAGAGGTGCCCTCATATCAGTAGCATCGATATCATATCTGGTCGCAACCTCATGCAGTTCCTCGGCTGTCGGGTTCGTCATAGCCACCCAGCATCCGGGTTCAAAATTCTCAATCTGAAGGACTCCGCTTTCGGCAGTCTTAAAAATCTTAACCATAGTTCCTCCTTATGGCTACGGTTGGATTTCTGAAAGCCCGTCTAACGCATACAGTCCGCAGCCATATGAAAATAGTATTTTCCCAAGGTACAACTGTGATAATTATCAGGTCCGCTTTCCATATGTCCACTTCCTTCCGTTTCAAATTTTTCATTCAACTAATTATATTTTACCCATAATGCTTTGTCAAGAATTCCGTTTACTTTAGTTTTTTTTAATATTTTTTTTACATCATCACAGTTGAAAAAAGAAGTTCTTTCATATATAATAAAGATTTGTTAAGAAATTGTTAAATTTAATTGATTTTTATAAGGAGGTACGGCACTTTACGCCGCACAATATGAGTAATTTATACAAACTTGGAATCGATATCGGTTCCACAACCGTAAAGGTTGCATTGATGAATGATAATGATGACATAATTTTTTCCGATTATGAGAGACATTATGCCAATATTCAGGATACTTTAGCAAATCTCTTAAGAAAGGCCCGCGAAATAACGGGTCCTATTTCGGTACATCCCGTGATTACCGGTTCCGGCGGACTTACACTCGCCAACCATCTTGAAATTCCATTTAACCAGGAGGTTGTTTCCGTATCAACTGCGCTGCGTCACTATGCACCGCAGACCGATGTTGCAATCGAGCTCGGTGGTGAGGATGCCAAGATTATATATTTTACAGGCGGTATCGATCAGAGAATGAACGGAATCTGTGCCGGCGGTACAGGCTCATTCATTGACCAGATGGCGTCACTGCTTCAGACTGATGCTGCCGGTCTTAATGAGTATGCCAAGAATTATAAAGCAATATACCCTATCGCAGCCAGATGCGGTGTGTTCGCCAAGACCGATATCCAGCCGCTCATTAATGAAGGTGCCACGAAAGAGGATTTATCCGCCTCTATTTTTCAGGCTGTTGTCAACCAGACCATAAGCGGTCTTGCATGCGGTAAGCCGATACGCGGACATGTCGCATTCTTAGGCGGCCCACTGCACTTTCTTTCCGAACTCAAAGAAGCATTTATCAGGACACTTCATCTTACCGATGAGTACATAATTGCTCCGGATAACTCGCACCTCTTTGCTGCAATCGGTTCAGCACTGGCTTACAAAGAAGATGCCGAAGCAGACATTGACGCACTTATTGAAAGACTCTCGTCCAACATTAAGATGGATTTTGAAGTTGAACGTATGGAACCACTTTTTGCTGATAAGAAAGCATATGACGATTTCATTGCACGTCATGACAAAGCAACCGTTAAAAAAGGTGATCTTGCCACATACAAGGGCAACTGCTATATGGGTATCGATGCCGGTTCAACAACAACCAAGGTTGCCCTCGTTGCCGAGGACGGAACTCTTCTTTACTCGTTCTACGATAACAATAACGGAAGCCCTCTTGCCACATCCATCAGGGCAATTACCGACATATATAATAAGCTTCCCGAGGATGTACATATTGTCCGCTCCTGCTCTACCGGATATGGTGAAGCGCTTATCAAATCCGCACTCATGCTTGATGAAGGCGAGGTTGAGACGGTTTCGCATTATTACGCCGCTGCCTTCTTCGACCCGGAAGTAGACTGCATACTTGATATCGGCGGTCAGGACATGAAATGCATTAAGATTAAGGATCACACGGTTGACGGCGTACAGCTTAATGAAGCATGTTCTTCAGGCTGTGGTTCGTTCATCGAGACATTTGCCAAATCCCTCAACTATTCGGTTCAGGATTTTGCCAAAGCCGCTCTTTTTGCGGAGCATCCTATAGACCTCGGAACCAGATGCACCGTATTTATGAACTCCAAGGTTAAGCAGGCACAGAAGGAAGGCGCAACCGTCGCCGACATCTCTGCCGGACTTGCATATTCCGTAATCAAGAACGCTCTTTACAAGGTTATCAAGCTTTCAGATGCAAGAGAGCTTGGCAAAAATATCGTAGTCCAGGGCGGTACTTTCTATAACAATGCCGTACTCAGAAGTTTTGAGAAAATAGCCGGAGTCGAAGCCATTAGACCTGATATTGCAGGAATTATGGGTGCTTTCGGTGCGGCACTCATCGCACGCGAGCGTTATGAAGGCCAGGAAAGCTCCATGCTTGGTCTTGAACAGATAATGGCACTTAAATATGAAACAAGCATGACAAGATGTCAGGGATGTAATAACCACTGTCTTCTCACAATTAATAAATTCAACGGCGGCCGCCAGTTCATCTCCGGAAACCGTTGTGAACGCGGTCTCGGAAAGGAACGTAACAAGGACCACCTTCCTAATATGTATGAATTTAAGAACAAGCTTCTTTTCTCATACAAATCGCTTGACCCTGATAAGGCTCCGCGCGGAACCGTAGGTCTTGCAAGAGCCCTTAATATGTATGAGAACTACCCGTTCTGGCATACATTTTTCACAAAGCTTGGTTTCAGGGTTGTGCTTTCACCTAAATCGAGCAGACAGATATATGAACTCGGCATAGAATCCATTCCAAGTGAATCGGAATGTTATCCGGCCAAGCTTGTCCACGGACATGTATCTTGGCTGATACATCAGGGCATTAAGTTCATATTTATGCCATGTATCCCATATGAGAGATGTGAAGATGAGACCACCAATAATCATTTCAACTGTCCTATTGTCACCTCATATGGTGAAAACATCAAAAACAATATGGAAGAACTCAAGGATAATGATGTCAGATTCATGAATCCGTTCATCTCATTTGCCAATGAAGAGGTTGCAAGCAAAGAGCTTTGCAAGGTATTTGAGAAGGAATTCGGCATTCCGGCATCCGAAACCGCAGCCGCATGTAAAGCAGGCTGGGACGAAATGATTTCCTGCCGTATGCAGATCCGCGCAGAGGGTGAAAGAATCCTTAAATATCTTGAAGAAACAGGACGCCGTGGCATTGTCCTTGCAGGCCGTCCTTACCACATTGACCCGGAGATCAACCACGGAATACCGGAACTTATCAATTCCTACGGCATTGCCGTACTTTCAGAGGATTCCATCTGCCATCTCGGCAAGGTTGAACGTCCTATAATTGTAATGGATCAGTGGACTTACCACTCCCGTCTCTACGCAGCTGCAAGTTACGTAAAGACACGGGATGACATCGATATAATTCAGCTTAACTCCTTCGGATGCGGACTTGATGCCGTGACAACGGACTGTGTTAATGACATTCTCTCATCCGGAAGCAAAATATATACAGTCCTTAAGATTGATGAGGTCAATAACCTCGGTGCGGCAAGAATCCGAATCCGTTCGCTTATCGCTGCCCTTAAGGTACGCGAACATAACAAATATGTACGCAAAATCCAACCGGCCGCATATCAGCGTGTTGAATACACCAAGGAAATGCAGGATGATAAATATACAATACTTTGTCCTCAGCTTTCGCCAATGCATTTTAATATTTTACAACCAGCACTCAATTCATGCGGGTACCGTTTTGTAATGCTGCAGAACATGGACAAATCAGCTGTTGACACCGGACTCAGGTTCGTTAATAACGATGCATGCTATCCTTCAATCATAATTACCGGTCAGATTATGGAAGCTCTCCTTTCCGGCAAATATGATCTGAACCGTACTGCGGTCGTAATCACACAGACCGGAGGCGGATGCCGTGCAAGCAACTACATCGGTTTTATCAGAAGAGCTCTTATAAAAGCCGGTCTTGAACACATCCCTGTAATTTCACTCAGTGCTCAGGGTATTGAACATAATTCAGGACTGAAATATAATTATACTCTTCTCAAGAAAGCCATGATGGCTTTACAATATGGTGATGTAATCATGAACGTCCTCTACAGGACAAGGCCTTACGAAAAGGTTCCGGGTTCAGCCAACGCACTGGCAGATAAAATGCGCGACTTATGTGCGAAGAGTTTTGATGACCCGCATTTGTCGGTCCGCAAATTCAATAAAGTTGTTAAACAGATAATAGATGAATTTGATAATCTCCCACTTCTTGATATAACCAAACCGCGTGTCGGCGTTGTCGGTGAGATACTTGTCAAATTCCATCCTACCGCTAATAACAATATTGTCGAACTTCTGGAAAAGGAAGGCTGCGAAGCCGTTGTACCTGATTTTATGGGATTTTTCCTGTACTGTGCGCAGAATGCTTACTTTAAGACAGAGCATCTTGGAGCAAGCCGTAAGTCATTGATGATCAATAAAACTGTCATCACACTCCTTGAAGGCTTAAGAAAGCGTTCCGGCAGACTTCTCGCACAGAGCAAGCGTTTCCACGCACCGATGCATATCTCGGATTTACAGAAACTTTCCGTTCCTTATGTATCAAGCGGTAACCAGACCGGTGAAGGCTGGCTGCTCACAAGCGAAATGGTAGAGTTGATTAACAGCGGCACCAAGAATATCGTATGCTGTCAGCCGTTCGGCTGTCTGCCTAACCACATCGTTGGTAAGGGTGTCATCAAGGAAATCCGTCAGGCATTCCCTGATGCCAACATCATCGCCGTCGATTATGATTCCGGTGCAAGCGAAGTCAACCAGCTTAACAGAATTAAACTCATGCTTGCAACAGCAATGAAAAACATATAAAACAAAAAGGTGTAAAAGTTATGAGCTTTTACACCTTTTAATATTGTATTATTAGTTACTCCGGTATTACAAGTCCGCCGCTGACAAGCTCTCCGGTATATATCGAGTATGCCCCGCTAACTTCATTATTTTCGGAAATATCGCCATCGTACTTTGCGGACACTATATCTCCGGTTTGGATATTTCCGAGTTCAATACATCTTCTCATCCTTATGTCATCAGTGTAAACCTTGTACACTCTGCCTTTTCCGGCATCTTCACAAAGAATGCTGTCATCTATAAGAACATATCCGTCGCCTATTTCAGTCAGCGTACCATCTATTGATGCCTCGTATACGACTTTTTCTGCTTTTCTGCCGTTCTTTCTGGCATAATCAATAATTTCACGCGCTGTTTTTTCCCCGATATAATATGTGTAACCGTAATCCAGAATATTGGTTTCAAGATACCCGCTTTCAGATATATAAATCACTTTCTTATACACGCCAAGTGCGTCTGAACTCACGCAGAATGTCAGATACTCAATGCCATCCCTGTTAAATGCATCATCTGAACACAGTTTTGCGTCCGAATATCCCGTTAATACATCCCAAATATATGAATCATTCTCTATGCTGTAATTGCCTTTTTCATCATATCCGTAACATTCCGTAAAATTGTCCAAACGCATATTCTGTCTAAGGTTATAGTTTTCTAACAGTTCACCGACGGTAGCCGGATCCTTGAAGTCACTCACCATATATACATAGAAATCTTTGTCATTTCCGGCCGCCACCATATATTCAGGCGCAATTCCTTTAATCTTTCGTACCTTAAATGTTGCCGTATATTTCTTACCTGTTGTATCATCCGTTCCGGACGCCACTGCATCGCCGATTGTTTCTCCCAGAAATTCATCACCGATTATGCGACAATTTCTTATATTATATGTCGTGTTGTCCAGACTTATGGTACGATATTTTTCACCATCGGTAAGGTATTTCCACGGCCACACAATATTGCTCTCAGCTCCGTTGACATGGTATTTGTATACGCGTTCGCCACCGCTATTGTTATTATGTGTCAGATGCGGCGCTATCAGAATACCGGCAAGCACCAACACAACTGCCGCAGCAGCCGCACTGCACCACTTTACCCACAAACGCCGCGGTTTCCGGCTGCTTTTTTCCGCTGATTCAATCAGCTTATCGTCAATATTTCCTATTGCGTTTACTATTTTCATATCCAGATATCCTCCTTTACCAGATAATCTCTTAACTTCTTACGGGTATGCAACAACATATTTTTCACTTTGCTTTCAGTAAATGAGTATCTTGCCGCAATTTCCTTAACGGAGTCAAAAAAATAGTATTTCCGGATAAAAACATTTCTGGCTTCCGCCTTCTGTCCGCGTAAAAATCTGCTTATGGCGTTTCCAAGCTCTTCCCCGGTAATATCTTTCACACATCTTTCATCCGGAAGGACCGCTTCAAGCTCTTCGAGCGAGACCGACATATCTCTTGAACGCTTATCGCGGGTGATAAATTCCAGTTTTTTTAACGATAAATTTCTGGTTATCCTGCTTATAAAAGCCATAAAATTGTCCGGTCTCGCCGGTGGTATCGCATTCCACACACCGACATAAGCATCACTGACACATTCCTCCGCATCCTCTTTGTTGTTTAAAATATTATATGCAATATGATGACAAAGTCCTCCGTATCTTGAATCCGTCTCCTTAATAGCCTGCTCATCTCTCTGAAAATAAAGCTCTATAATCTCTGAATCATTCACGCTGTTCACCTCCCTTGCCTAATTCAAAAGCGCTTTCACCTATTATGTACGCATTTACACCCCTTTGGTCTCAAAAAAGCAGGATGAATTTTCACCCTGCTTACAAAAAACATATTCCGCTAAATATTCGGTATCTGCCAGTCAATCGGTTCAACCCCATTGGCCTTAAGAAATTCGTTGCATTTACTGAAATGCCTGCATCCAAAGAAGCCTCTGTACGCCGAAAGCGGGCTCGGATGAGGTGCCTTGAGCACAAGGTGCTTCGGATTCGTGAGCATAGCCGCCTTCTTACCTGCCGGCGCACCCCACAACAGATACACAATCGGTCTGTCCTGCGCGTTGACCGCCTGAATGACCGCGTCAGTGAACTGTTCCCAGCCTCTGCCCTGATGTGAATTGGCCTGATGTGCTCTTACGGTAAGCACGGTATTGAGCAACAATACACCCTGGTCCGCCCAATGTTTGAGGTATCCGTTATTCGGTATATAGCATCCCAGATCATCATGCAGTTCTTTATAGATATTCTGCAATGATGGCGGTATCTCTTTCTGATCCGGCAAAACCGAAAAACTAAGTCCGTGCGCCTGATTCACATTATGATAGGGATCCTGTCCCAACAACAGAACCTTTACCTTGCTAAGAGGTGTGAAATGAAACGCATTAAAAATATCGTCCGCCGGCGGATATATAACCGCCTTGGAATATTCATCTTTAACAAAATTAAATAAGTCTCTGTAATATAGCTTATGGAATTCTCCTGAAATCGCATCAAGCCAGTCATTATCTATCGCTGCCATTATCAAATCCTTACTGAAATACCTTTATCTTTAAGATATTTCTTCAAATCCGTTATCTCTAATTCCTTATAGTGAAAAAGTGATGCCGCAAGTGCTGCTTCTGCATGTCCTTTAGCAAAAGCGTCATAGAAATGCTCCATCGTTCCTGCTCCGCCGGATGCAATTACCGGAATTCCCACACTGTCCGCAATTGTCCTCGTAAGCTCTATATCATATCCTGCCTTTGTTCCGTCTCCATCCATACTTGTAAGAAGTATTTCTCCGGCGCCAAGCTCATATGCTTTCTTTGCCCACTCCACAGCATCAAGTCCTGTATTGATCCGGCCTCCGGCCTTATACACTTCCCAGCCATCGCCGTCTGTTCTGTGTTTCGCATCTATCGCAACCACAACACACTGGCTTCCAAACTTTAATGCTGCCTCACTTATCAGCTCCGGTCTGTCTATTGCCGCCGAATTTATCGATATTTTATCCGCGCCTTCCCTTAGGAGTACTTTAAAATCTTCAATGCTCCTGATTCCGCCTCCTACCGTAAAAGGTATAAAAACCTTGGCTGCAACTCTCCTTACAAGGTCAACTGTCGTATTCCTTCCGTCAGACGTTGCCGTTATATCAAGAAATACAAGTTCATCCGCACCGGCTTTATCATATGCCGCCGCCACTTCAACCGGATCTCCGGCATCTCTCAGATTAACAAAATTAGTTCCTTTAACTACCCTTCCGTTATTACAGTCCAGGCATGGTATTATTCTTTTGGTATACATATGACAACTCCTACAGATTCGCAAAATTCTCAAGTATCTTTAATCCAATCTCACCGCTTTTTTCCGGATGAAACTGACATGCAAAAATATTATCTTTCTCAATCGATGCGTGCACATGTGCCGCATACTCGCTTGTCGCAGCCACAATATTCTCATCATCCGCCTTCAGGTAATACGAATGTACAAAATATACATATGACTGATCCGGCACGCCCTTAAACAGCCTTGCACCCGGCTTAATATCCAGTGAATTCCATCCTATCTGCGGTATCTTAAAGCCTTTGTCTTCCGGGAACCTGATTATCTTTCCCGGCAATATACCAAGACCTTCGACTCCCGGTGATTCCTCGCTGCTGTCAAATAACAGCTGCAATCCCAGGCATATTCCCAGAAAAGGCTTTCCCATATCAGCAACCTCGCGTATCGTATCTGTCAAGCCATACTTATTCAGTCTCTCCATAGCATCACCAAACGATCCGACACCCGGAAGCACAACTTTATCTGCACTCTTAATCAGCTTGCTGTCATTCGTGACAACCGTCTCCTGTCCAAGATACTCAAGCGCTTTCTCAACGCTCTTTATATTTCCGGCATCATAATCTATAATTGCTATCATTCTGTCTATTCCTTTCAAACCAAGCAATACTCTAACATCTGTGTACTACATTGGATTGTAGCACATTCCAAACTCATTGTCTATTTTTTAAATCTGTTTTTCCACTCTGAAATGAATGACAAAATTGCAGCTATCAAACTTGTAGAAAAAAATTAAATCATACGTTTATAATAAGCATTGATATTTATGATCTAAGAACACTTCAGTTATATCAGCTGCTACATCTCCATCTAAATCAACACTGTTTACAGTGAACCCATACCCCGATGCCGCTGCTTTATCTTTTAAGTTGTTTATAACATCGTCAGCATAATTACTGCTCTCAATGATTTGCGCAGCCTCGGCGACATATTCTTCAGCATTCTTTGAGTCTATCGCCGCTGTTGTAATACTTATTCCTCCGAATGTTAAAATAAATAAAAACAACATGCCTATAAATGCATTAAATATCTGTTCCATTTTTTCACCTTGTCGCTTGAAAACGGCAGGGCGCCGCTTTTTATGGCACTATGTTGTGCTTTAAGCCGCATGAGGGATTGTTAGGGGCTTCTCTTTGTTTTCATAATTACCTCGCTGTATTTGGTATCTGTTGATATCAGTGTATCAGCTGCCGGAGCAAAAGTGAAAAGGCATAAGTGTGAAATACACAGTATACATGGAATCCGGCAAAAAATTTTTGGGTTATGACCGAGAAATTGCTTATTTCCCCAAAACAGTCGCCAAGGAAATAAATACGGCACAGCGGTTTTTATGCCCTCTGTGCCGTATTTGCGATGTTTCCATGATGGTTCGTTAATTGTTACTTATCTCTGATTATTTGACGGAATGCCTTTTCCTATTATCAAATACCGTTACACCTGTCAGAACACCGCCGCTGATAGCCGGTGGTCTTGCATCCTTTTAAATTCGAACAATCATCCGAATTAAATTAGTTTTTTCTTCCTTACAATCGCCGAAACAAGCGAAACAATATTCCAAAGAAGAGACCCTCCGGAAAGAGAAACTGCTGCGGTAGCAAGGGGCTTGGAAACACTGACCCTATCGCTGATTGCGGAAATATTGCCCGCATCCAGCGTTGTGTTGTCGGTCAGCGTAAGGATCAGGTTGCCGTCATCGTCAATACGGCAGCCCTTAATTCCGATGCCGTCTTTACCGTCAGCACCATCCTTACCGTCTTTTCCGTCTGTGCCGACGATCTTGCCGAGGTTGGTAACAACTCCGTCGGTAAAGGTGATGATAAGATTGCCGTCTGCGTCAATATGCGCTGACTGGATTCCGGTTCCGTTCAAGCCGTTCGAACCATTTGATCCGTCTTGACCGTTTTGGCCGTCCTTGCCTGCGTCACCCTTGTCGCCCTTGGCTCCGGTGACATTTCCGAGATTGTACACAGTGCCGTCAGTCAGAGTGATGATGAGGTTGCCATTTTCATCTACAACAGCATCCTTGACGCCGACTCCGGCAGCACCGTTGTTTCCGGCATCGCCTTTGTCACCCTTGACATCGGCTACAATAACGGTAATGAGCATATCGCCGTCCACCGTAAAGGTGACTTCGGTCTTATTGATTTCGGAGAGCAGCTCGCCGCCGATGTACCAGCCCTTGAGAATATAGGTCGGGTCAAGCGTTACGGTTGCGGTAAGCCGTGTTCCCTCACGAAGCTTGTCACCGCTTGAAATCTTTTCTTTATCGTTTTTAACCGAAAGGATACAGCCATCAATAGTTGTGGGGAATGTGACCGTATATTCCGGTATCTCCTCGATTTTCACCGAGATATTGGTATCCGCCTTGATTGCGCCGGTTTTATAGGTATAGCTGCCGTCGCCGTTGTCGATCCACGAAGCCACGTCCGCAAGGCGGTAGTTTTATTTCGGCTTGACCTTTCCGATGATTTCATCGCCGTAACGGACGGTTTTGCCGCTTACGAAATCTTTGTCACCGTTTTTGATTGTCATATCTGCGTGCTTCGGGTTATCCACCGTAACCGTGTATTGTTCGATTTCGGTGAAATACACCTGAATGTCGGTTTCAGCGTCCACAACAAGCTCATAATCATACTGGCTGTACAGCTTGTCGTCGATCGTTACGGTGTCAACCTTGCCGCCACGGGTAATGACGAGCTTCTGCACACGGTAATTTTCCGCTGCCTGTGCAGTAAGAGTAATTTTCGTGCCGACGGGAATGCCTGCGCCTGACTGATAGCCCTGCTTGGTCGCCACGGCACCGGTCTGTTCACCGCTTGCGGCAGAATAGGTCAAGCCCACACGCACGGGAACATCGAATTCCACACCGATCTCGGTGTCCTTTGTAATCGTCATGGTGAAGCTTTTACCGCTTTGTCCCTCGGCGTCATCCGTCCATGCGCGGAACTTGCAGCCCGCGTCCGTCTTGACGGTGAAGGTCAGCTTGGAATTTACAGGAACATACACGCTGTTATTCTCATTCAGAGTAACGCTGTCGCCGTTTGCGTCGGTGATTTCCACCGTACCGCCCTCTGCCGGGAGATTGACCTTTACAAGCCTGCCGATTTCAGAAAGACTTACGAATTCTGCCTCGACTGTGTATTTTTCGGAAGCAAGCCCCAATGTATAGCTGTTAGAGCCTGCCGCGTCTATAGTTTCGGTGGTGCCACTTGCGTCGGTAATTTTCCATGATTTCAGTCCGTAGCCCTTGCCGGGTACGGCGGGTAAAAAAAAAAAAAAAGGAGAAGGCCCCCCCGGGGGG
>ERZ780117.165-NODE-165-length-32854-cov-16.166438_pt1 | contig 32854 bp, 28 predicted proteins | sample MGYA00510985_ERZ780117 | MGnify/ENA primary metagenome ERZ780117 (study PRJEB29588, sample SAMEA2159553) | human gut metagenome | biome: human gut; feature: human-associated habitat; material: faeces | place: Denmark | collected 2008/2010 ...
GAACTGAAAGTCGCCGTTAAGGCAATGACAATTACCGAGTGCCTCACTTGAAAACAATTATTTACTGAAAATAGAATAAAAACCATCCAACAGATTTGCGGATGAACCGAATTTAGAGTGGAGAATTATGATTACCTTAAAGGTTGTCTACCAACAAAGCAAATCATAATTCTCCATTCTAAATTCTCAACTCTCAATTAAAAAACAGCCCCACCCTAACCATCACGAAGGAAGGGGGCTTGATTACCTTATTCTATATTATGACAGATAGGCTTTTGACCGTTGTCATTTCAAGCTCCCTCCCTTCGGGAGGGCTGGGGTGGGTCGTTAGTGAACAGGGTGTGGGTCTTGTCCCTTACATCCTCGTCAGCCGGTACGTCTTGCCCGGCTGGGTGTCGATGTCATACTCGTATACGGTTTTCAGAATGGGCCATTCGGGGCTTTTCAGCTCCTGCGACACGAGCGGCTGCTTGATTTCCACTGGTGCGTAGAGCGCGTTGGGACATGCTCCCTCAGCCTTGCGCAGGCCCTCGCCTTTCAGCGGAACATACGAGCGGACGCGCAGCACGCCGCCGATGCGCGACGTTACGGCGGCCTCTTCAACCTGTCCGCCGGTCCACTTCATGTCCACCACGAAGCCTCCACGCGCCACGAGGCCCTTCACTTCGCCGTCACGCCATGCCGAGGGCAGCGCCGGAAGCAGGTGAACGGCTCCGTCGTGGCTCTGCAACAGCATCTCCGCCACGCCCGCGGTGTAGCCGAAGTTGCCGTCAATCTGGAACGGCGGGTGCGCGTCGAACAGGTTGGGATACGTCCTGCCGTCGGGGTTCTCCTTCTGCTGCTTGTCGCTGGGCAGCAGCTTCAGCATGTTGCATATTATCTTATAAGCATGGTCGCCGTCAAGCATGCGCGCCCAGAAGTTCACCTTCCAGCCGATGCTCCAGCCCGTAGCCTCGTCTCCGCGTTGCAGCAGCGTGTTCTTTGCGGCCTGGAACAGCGTCGGGTTCTGGTACGGAGAAATCTGGTTGCTGGGGTAAAGTCCGTACAGGTGGGATATGTGGCGGTGATGGTTGCGTGGGTTGTCAACGTCCTGAAGCCACTCCTGCAGCTGGTTGTAGCGGCCCACCTGCATGGGCGGCAGCCTGTCGAGCATGCTGCGCAGGCGTGCCTGGTAAGCCTCGTCAACGCCGAGCGTCCGTGCGGCCAGCAGCGTGCTGTTGAGCGCGTCGAAAGCTATCTGGTTGTCCATGGTGCAGCCTGCGGTCACCATTGTGCCCGTTCCTTCAGGCCCCTGTTCGGGCGACATCGACGGACAGCTTACCATCCAGCCGTACTTCGGGTGCTCTGTGAGGAACGTCAGGAAGAAGTCGGCCGTGCCCTTTAGCACCGGATAGTAGCGGCGGAGGAACTCCCGGTCGCCGGTAAACAGGTAGTGCTGCCACAGGTGCTGTGCAAGCCATGCGCCGCCGTTGGGCCATACGTAGTTGGCGGCGTCCACCGGGCCTGCGATACGCCACAAGTCGGTGTTGTGGTGGGCAGTCCAGCCCTCGGCGTTGTAGTAAGTCCTAGCGGTTTTCGCGCCCGTCACGGCAAGGTCTTCAAGCATGCTGAACAGCGGATAGTGGGTTTCCGTAAGGTTGGTAACCTCCGCCGGCCAGTAGTTCATTTCGGTGTTGATGTTTATCGTGTACTTGCTGTCCCAGGGAGCGTCGCGCTTGTCGTTCCATTTTCCTTGCAGCGTGGTGGGTTGCGAGCCGGGTTGCGAGCCTGAGATGAGCAGGTAACGGCCATACTGGAACATGAGTGCGGCCAGCGAGGGGTCGTTGCCCTCGTTGAAGTCGCGCACGCGCTGCCATGTCTCTTTCTGCGAATTGTCGGTCTGCGGCAGGCTGAGGCTTACGCGGCCGAACTGCTCCTGATACTTGGCCTTGTGGCGTTCAAGGGCTTCCGCGTAGCCGTATTTCATGGCGTCGGCGAGCATCCGGCGGACGCGTTTCAGCGAGTTGGCCGATGTGTCGTGGTAGTTCACGTAGTTGGTGGCCGCCGCGAGGTAGATTGTAGCCTCGGTTGCGCCGCTTATGTTCAGCTTTCCGTCGGCGCTCTTCGCCTTTCCGTCGGTCACCACGCGCGCTATGCAGTCGGCGTGCAGGGCGGCCTCAACGCCCTCGTGGCCGTAGCCTTCGGCGCGCATCGACAGCTCCTTGCCTCCGGCCTTGGCCTTATGTTCGAGCTGGCTGTCCATCGACGCGGCGAACGACAGCGCCCCGGGCTTGTCGGACTTGATGCTTATGACGATGGCTTTGTCGGCCATCGAGGCGAACACCGTGCGCGTAAAGCGCGTGCCGCCGACGGTGTATGTCGTCGTTGCCGTCGCCGTGTTGAGGTCCAACTCGCGCCGGTAGTCGGCCACTTCGCCGTGTCCGAAGTCAAGGCGCAGGTTTCCGGCAGGCAGGAACACCATGCCATACTTCCCGGTCATAAACGTTTTTGACATCAGCTGCTCGGCCTCCTTCTCGCGTCCGGCGAAAATAAGGCGGCGCACTTCGGGCAGCGAGGCCAGCGCCTCGGGGCTGTCGTTGTTGTAAGGGCCGCCGCTCCAGAAGGTTTCCTCGTTAAACTGAATTGTCTCGCTGGCCGTTCCGCCGTAAACCATCGCGCTCATCCGCGAGTTGCCTACCGGCAGAGCCTCGGTCCACTCGACAGCCGGCCGGCCGTACCACAGCTTCAAATCCTCCGCATGGCAGCACACCGCAGCCATGAGGAAAAGAATTGGCAAAAGTCTGTTTCTCATCTTCAGGTAAATGTTTTTTAGGTTGTTGTTTCTCGGAAAAATGCGTTTTCATGTGTGCATTGCCGGCACTGTCCGTACAATCACACTGCAAAATTAATGCAAACCGGCAAAAAACAGTGATGATTTCCGCTTAATTTCCGGATAAAATCACAAAACGCGGCATTTTAAGCGCATAAAGTTACATTTCCAATATGCCGCCTTCCGCCCTGCAATATGTGCCCTTTTACAATGCAAAACGCCACCTTTCACAGTGCAAAAGGCGGCGTTTTGCATGGGCGTTGAAGTGCGGATGGATTGATACGGACAAAATCCCATTGGAATATTTCTTGTCTTACGGGGATGAATTATGAACAGATTGTTATTCTTATTTCACGAAGAGAGAATGCGGTTCGGCAAAATCCAATCAAAAAACTTCACTTTTCGTTTGGCTTTGCATCCGTCTTTCACTATCTTTGTATGTTCAACTTGTGAACCTGAACTTGCAGCTTGTTTGCCTTGCGAGCTACAGGCGGCTGTTGTAAGTATGAATGATAAGAAGCTAAACTCATGAGCAAATCCATAGGAATACTGGACAATGAATACAGGGAATGGGTAAAAGACCTTGCCCTGAGATATAGAAACCGCCAGATAAAGGCGGCGGTAAAGGTGAATACGGAGATGCTGGGGTTCTATTGGGAACTTGGAAGGGATATTGTGGAACTGCATGTCGAGAAGCGATGGGGCGACAAAGTAATGAGCCGCCTGTCTGTGGATTTGCGTGAAGCCATGCCCGGAGTCTCAGGACTTACGCAGCGCAACATCTACTACTGCAAGCAATTTTATCTGTTATATTCTTCAAAGCTCGACATTTTGCCCCAGCTTGGGGCAAACTCTTCGGATGGAATTTTGCCCCAGCTTGCGGCACAAATCCGGACGGACATATTCTGTGTGCCGTGGGGACACCATAAAGTTTTGATGGATAAATGCAAGGGTAATGTTGACAAGGCGGTTTTCTATGTCCGCCAGACAGTGGAAAACGGTTGGAGCAGGGCCATGCTGCTTAATTTCATTGATACCGGAATGTATGAACGGCAGGGCAAGGCATTGACCAATTTCAATAAGACACTGCCTGAAACCAACAGCGGTTTGGCGCAAGAGTTGACAAAAGACCCATACGATTTTGCATTTACCGGCATAACAAAGCCATACAATGAGCGCATACTCAAAGACGCTCTGCTTAGGAACATAACACGGTTTCTTACGGAGCTTGGCACCGGTTTCGCATACGTTGGCAAGGAATATCGCCTGCAAGTAGGCGGCACGGAAAACTTCATTGACTTGCTTTTCTACAATCTGAACCTGTCGTGTTATGTGGTGATAGAGGTGAAGATTGGCCGGTTCGCCTTTGCCGACGTTGGACAGTTGGGCGGCTACGTAGTGGCCTGCAACCATATATTGAGGAAAGAGGGCAGGGACAATCCTACCATCGGGTTGCTGATATGCAAGGAAAAAGACCGCATACAAGCACAGTATGCCTTGGAGTCAAGCAGTCAGCCAATAGGCATTTCAGAGTATGACCTTGAACGGTTCTATCCTGAAAAGATAGAGGGGACGATGCCGACCATTGAAGAATTGGAGGCTTCGCTGCAAGACGGAAGCACCGGCGAGTGACCTTCTTCATCCATTTCAGACCGCCACAGGGCAGAAACAGGCAAAACTTCCAGTAAAAAACAGCCGTGCCGTTTTTTACTTCCGACCGTTTTCCGGGTCTTACTTAATGAAGTCCTGTTATGGCAGGCTTATCGGAACAGACGGCAAGTTTATGGCAACAGTGAGTGACGCGGACATAGTTTCCGCCTTGAAGGAAAACCTGGAAAGCGGCTTCCGGCTGCTCATGGCGAGATACCGGGAGCCGGTTTACTGGCATATCCGCCGCCTGGTGGTGTCGCACGACGACGCGCAGGACGCCGCACAGGAGACGTTCATACGGGCGTTCCGCTCACTGGGGCGGTTCAAGGGCGAGTGCTCGCTGGGCGCATGGATATACCGCATAGCCACCAACGAGGCGCTGCGCGCGATAGACCGCAGGCGCGGCGGACGGGTGTCGCTCGACGATGCGGACGCCGGGGCGGGCCGGTTGGCGGCCGACGGCTATGTTGACTACAGCGACTTGGAGGCGGTGAAACTGCAGAATGCCATACTCTCGCTGCCCACAAAGCAGCAGCTGGCCTTCAACCTGCGCTATTACGACGGGCTTGAATATGACGAGATTGCGGCTGTTACAGGCTCGACGGCCGCCAGCGCGAAGGCCAATTACCACGTGGCCAAGGAGAAGATAATAAAGTATATGAACTCGACAATCTGAACAACCTGAAGATATGGAAAAGGAGTTTGATTTCAACCAAGTGGGGAAGCGCATGCCTTACAAGGTCCCCGACGGCTTTTTTGACAGCATGGAGGCCGGCGTGTGGACTGAAATAGGGCGCAAGCCGGCGGCTGTTGCGCACAGGAACCGCCGCCGTTGGCGCATCGCCGCAGCCGCATTGGCCGTGGCGGCAAGCGTCGCCTTGCTGCTCGTCCTGCATCCGTTCGCGCCGGATAAGCCCCAGTATGGCTTCGCCACGGTGGAGCAGGCCTTCGCCAACCTCAGCCTCGACGACCAGGCATACATGCTTGAAGTTTATCAGGAAGACATTTTCATGGATGAGTGAAGGCGGTGCGGACAAGTGTTGTATAATCTTGTCAGTGCATGAGCTTCTGCCATTGTTGTAATGCTATTACAGCAATGGCAGTTTCTATGCCCGATGGACTTTTACTCGATATTTCATTGACAAAAATGTTATAGGAAATGAAAAAAGTCGGGCATGTTACTCTTGAATGATTGGGAAATCATTATTTTTGCATTTACGATGCCATTGTTACGACAACACAAAGATTTAATAAGGTTTCAAATAAATGAATGGCGGAGCTATACTTGCCATTACAGACCATAAAATGCACGGACAAAATACTTACAGACAAGGATAAAAACATTATCACCGAAGAAATAAATGCCGAATATTTGAAAGAATTTATATACTATATCCGGGGTGTTCGAGTAATGCTTGATATGGATTTGGCCAAAATCTACGGATATAGTACCAAGGATTTTAACCGCCAGGTAAAGAACAACATTGAGAAGTTTGAGCAAGACTTCATGTTTCAGTTGACCGATGAGGAGTGCGAAATCTTGAGGTGCAAAAATTCCACCTCAAGTTGGGGAGGTCGCAGATACAATCCATACGCCTTTACGGAGCAAGGAATATATATGCTTATGACAGTCCTGAAAGGAGACTTGGCAACCAAGCAAAGTAAAGCCTTGAAATCATTGAATTTTAGCGAAATCCAATTATACTTTTGCACCATCGTTCCGATACGGGAGCGGTGGTGCAATCGTTTATTATGCTGCCGAAGCGGTTGTATCGAACAATCCGGCGGCATTGATTTTGACTATGACTGACTTAATGCAAATTATCTCCAACGGCGCAGCCAATATCAAACTGGAGATTACAGGCGAGGACTTGCGCATATTCTCGGACGAACTCATCAATCGCGCGATAAACGAAGTGGCATTGGCTTTCAGTGCAGCGGATGAAGAACGGCTACTAAGCCGGGAAGAAGTAAAGGATATGTGCGGAGTGTGCGATGCGACCTTATGGTATTGGAACAAACGGAACTATCTAAAGGCCGTCAAGGTAGGCAGTAAAGTAAGATACCGATTGTCAGATGTAAAACGCATATTAGGTGGAACGAATAAAACGGTTAGTGATGGAAGTAAATGAAAATACTGTTCTACAAAACGGGAAAATGGAAGACGAATATGTGCGCATCGGTACTACGTTATTTCGGATATTGAACCAACCGATGATGAATGGTTCGTTTCGCAAAATGCGTGTGGAGTGGAAGATGAGTGTGTTCCGGCAAGACCATAGCAAGGATGAAGCGGCTCAGATACCCAAGTACGATGGATTCTGCACCATGCCCTGCCATACGGACTACCGCCACAACGTGAACAATTTTTATAATCTCTATGAGCCGATAACCCATATACCAGCAGAAGGGGATTTCCAACATATCTGTTCTTTGGTGGAACATATCTTTGATGAGCAGTATGAGTTGGGGATGGACTACCTTCAACTGTTATATCTGAAACCGACACAGAAATTGCCGATACTTCTGTTGGTATCTGAAGAACGGAATACAGGCAAGAGTACATTCTTGAACTTCTTGAAAGCATTGTTTCAGGATAATGTTACTTTCAATACGAATGAGGATTTTCGTAGCCAGTTCAATGCGGATTGGGCGGGCAAACTGATGATTGTTGTGGACGAAGTGTTGCTCAACCGCCGTGAGAATAGTGAACGGTTGAAGAACCTAAGTACGGCACATTCCTACAAGATGGAAGCCAAAGGCAAAGACCGCTATGAAGTATAGTTCTTCGCCAAGTTCGTGCTGTGTTCCAACAACGAGAATTACCCCGTTTACATTGAGCCGGAGGAAACACGTTATTGGGTGAGAAAGGTCTGCAGGCTGGAAAAGGATGACACATCATTCTTGCAGAAACTGAAAGACGAGATTCCGGCCTTTCTGTACCACCTGCAACATCGGAATTTGACCACCAAAGAAGAAAGCCGCATGTGGTTTGCACCGTCACTTATCCGCACGGAGGCATTGGAGAAAATCATTCATTGTAACCGTAGCCGCATTGAGCTTGATATGGCAGAACTGTTGCTTGACATCATGGACACAATGCAGGTGGATGTGGTGGATTTCTGCATCAACGACCTTTTGGCATTGTTCAACTATTCGATGGTAAGAGTGGAACGCCATCAGGTGAGGAATGTCTTGCAACAATGTTGGAAACTAGAGCCTGCTCCCAATGCGCTGTCTTATTCCACTTACCAAATATCCGTGTTGCCGGGGCAGAAGTATTCCGCATCATCTAAGAAAGTGGGACGCTTTTATACCGTTACCCGTGAAAAGTTGAAAGACTACCGTTGAATTTGTTGAGTCTGATGAAACATAAGAAAGAACGTATGTATATGGCCAATATGATTCAACAACACCCTCAACAGATTTCAACGGAAAACCTTGCCTACCAAAAGAGAATATCGGTTGCTGACAATGCTGTCGGATGTAAAGCATCCTCTTTTTTCTTCCCTCTTTTCGGATTCCGCTCAACGGATTCAACAAAATCAACATGGAGTAAACAATCGTGAAACCAAGCTAAATGACATTCGTATGAAGAAAGAAGAGTTGATACAAAGAATAGAACAGCATAACCCGCTCTTGGCAGATGCGGTCGGCAAAATGGTCGGCTATATTCAGGACAGGTGGGCAGCACCGTACCCTTCAAAGGAACAGACGGATGCAGTCAACGCCTACCTCCGCTCCGTCTATGCGGACGGTGACGGCGCGATGAGCGAGAACGACATCGCCCACCGCAGGATTGCCACGCAGAAGATAACCATCAATGCCATCCGTGTGCTTGACCATGACCAGCTCGACCGTTTGCAGGATGTGCTGAACCATATCGCAGCGGACAGGGAATACCACATGCCGGAACAAGGGTATGGCATGGGCAGGTAGCTGACCAGTGTAACACCTATAAATATCATAGACTATGTGCAAGAACGAACAGACCATACATTACTGCACCATCCTTTCCGCCGGGCAGTGGAATTTCCTTTTAGACGGCAAAGCCGCCATCGACAGGCAGAAGTGCCTGCACAGGCTGATGACCGCAGCCGTGCTGACAAAGACCGTCCTCCGTATCAAGGGCGTTGAGATTGAGTTGGAGGTGGGACAGGCGGCAGCTTCCGATGTGGAACTGGCAGAGTACATGGGCTGCAACCGAAAGACCATCGGAAAGCTCATCGACAGTTTCAACAGGCTCGGTATGCTGACCACCCGAACCAACAACCGCACTTCCGTACACACCCTGCATTTCCTGACAGGGTGGTATGTGGATGGTGTCCTGCTGACCAACCCCCATTATGTCAAGCCTGCGGCTGTTTCCAAAGGACAGGCAGACGGAGTGCGGACACCATACTCTAATGATATGCCGTTGGAGGATAAGTCGTGTACCGTGCCGGACAGTTGCCAATGCCCAAGGCAGGAAGCGGACAGCATGGCAGGCGGAGCAGCCGCCCTTTCTTCTTCCCTTTGTTCGCCTGTGGTTTCCGACTGTTCGGATGACAGAGCGGATGCGGAGGGAAAAGCCGACAGTTCAAATGCCGGAGACAACGGCAACGGGCAGCATGGCAATGACCCCGTAGAAAGCCTGAAAGAAGCGCAGGACGGCACGAATGGCGGCGTGGATGACCCCGGCATAGCCGGAAGGGACTGACGGGCACACAGCGCAGGATTTCAGCGGTACTCCGTTGGCGTGACTGACTGGGCTTGCCCAGATATAGCCCACTATAACTTCTCCGCTGCGCTCCGAAGTTGTGGGCTCTCCCGAGGGGCTTAGGACGCTGCCCTAAGAACCTGGCAAGGACTTTCAGCCCTGTGCAACCCGACCAAAGAGTGACCCCCTCTTTGGAAACTCCGCTTAGTGGCTTCCACCCCTAAGAACCCAGAGCAGGAAGTGACCCTCTCCCTGCACCCACCGATTAAGGCTCTGCCCTAATAACCCGAAGTGAAACTCAAAATACAGACAAGCCTATGGCACAGAAGACATCCATCAACATCAAGCCGTGCAACATCGGCAGCAGCGAAGCGCACAACAGGCGGACAGCGGAATACCTCGCCAATATCCGCAGTGAGAAGTTCTACATCCGTACCGACCTCATGGCAGGAAACGAGACATGGGTATCACCTGATTTCGGCGAAGACACGCTCACCGACCGTTACAATCAGATAGCCGCTATGGTCAAGGAAAAGACAGGTCGGGCGATGCAGACCAAAGACCGGGAAAGGGTGAACAAGAAGACGGGCAAGGTGACCATCGTCCGTGGCAGCACTCCGCTCAAGGAGGGCGTGGTTGTCATCAAGGACGACACCACAATGGAGCAGCTGCGGCACTTCTGTGAGGTGTGTAAGCAGCGTTGGGGAATCACAGCTTTACAAATCTTCATCCACCGTGACGAGGGACATTACGGCACTCCCGGAGATACCGCCACATGGAAGCCAAATCTTCACGCCATATCGTATGGGACTGGATGACCCACGATACGGGAAAGTCCTGCAAGCTGGACGAGAAAGCCATGAGCGAGATGCAGACCGTTTTGGCTGAGTGTCTGGAAATGGAAAGGGGCACCTCAAAGGAGCAGACGGGAAAGGAGCATCTTGAACGCGCTGACTTCATTCTTGCCAAGCAGAAGCAGGAAGCCGAACAGGTAAAGGCGGAAAAGGAAGCAGCCGAAGCCGACAGGGATGCTGCGATCCGTGAGACGGACAATGCCAAATCCGAACATGAAAAACTACAAATCGGGAACGAAGAGAAGCAGCGGCGCAGTGAGGAACTTGACAGCGAAATCGCCGAAAATGAGGAACGTGCGCGAGAGGTTGACAGGGAGAATACGGACAGCATAAAGTCCGGCATCGCCAACTTTTTCGGCAAGGGCAAGTACGCAGCCATCGAGCAGGAGAACGAGAGACTGAAAGCCAAGAACGAGCATATCAAAGAATCGTTCCCCTATGCCGTCAGGAAAGAGGTGGCGAAGCGGACTAAAGCACTGACCGAGGCAAAGCGGGCGGTCGAACTGGAGCGTGACAGTGCTATGGCAATCGCTGACAGCTTTGAATCCGAGAGGGACACGGCACTGCGGCAGCTCCGGGAGCAGAAGACCGGGGAGCAGCATCGCATCAGCATGGCGGTAAGCCGAGCCACAGCGGAGAAGGACAAGACCATCCGCCTGCTGCAAAGTGCGCTGAAAGCAAGCAGGCATATCCTCAGCCTGTTTGCGGATATGCTCTACAAGACCAACGAAGTATTCAGGCGAGCCATAGATGCGATTATCCATTTCGGTACGGAGCAGCACAAGTCCGTCTTTTCCCCCTCCGAAGCCGCTGACATCAAGAGCGTGATGCAGGAATATGGGGAAACGCCCGAACAGCATTCTGCTGTCGGCGCATGGCTTTGTGACTATGCGGAGAGCCGACAGCCTTTTGACGAAATAAAACATCGCCATACACTCAAAGAGGTTGGCGATGTCGCGGAGGGGAAATATGATTGGAAAATCAACTCTACACAGAGCAACGGGCTTTCACGGTGATATTCTCTTTTATAATGTAAGTAAATGCTTTTTCCCTTTATATGTTCTTTTATTATTGAAACGGTTTCTCCAATAGAATAATCAGTTGTATTTATTACAAATGATTCATAATCACCAATCTTGGCGAATTGCTCCCACATTACTTCTACTAACTCAATATTTGCTTCTTTGCTTAATTTCGTTCGTTCAATTGCGCGTTTCATCGTTTCTTCTTTGTCTGCTCTTAATACAATGTAGTGAACCTCATACCCCTCCTGTACAATCTTCATCCAAGGAGCTAAAAACCAAGGTCCTATTATTCCATCTACAATTACATCATACCCACCATGCGCATAACGTTTTGCGGCTTCTAAAAATGCTTCGACAACAACCAAATTCTGTTCTTGTGATTCAGGTAAATGTGGGGGTATTGCACCTTTACTCAAATAATGATAAAAATCATCTGTATGCATATGTACAGACTTTGCAAAATCAGATTCGTGTGCAACAATTGACGCTATTGTAGTCTTTCCTGTTCCGGGAGAACCGGTAATTATAATAATTCTACCTTGATGCATATATTTATATCTTATTTTTATGTATCCGCAAAAATATAAAAAGTGTCGTTCTTATGAAGAAAAAACGATATTAAAATAGGAATATATTAAAAATGAGCTACTTATGAGTATTTCTCATAGAACGAGGTAATGACTTGGGAATAGTCACAAATTCTGTGATGTGTGGTGTATTTCTGTCAAACAACTTTTATTTGATGCAAATGTACACAAATAAAACGAACGAAAAGAAGAATAAGCATTTTTTCTTTCCATGGTATTGTGACTATGCGGAGAGACAGCCCTTTGACGAAATAAAACATCGCCATACACTCAAAGAGGTTGGCGATGTCGCGGAAGGTCGGTATGATTGGAAGATTGAGAGAGGACATGAACAAGAAATATCAATGTGAAAAACGGAAATGCTTTCTATCCTATACAAAAAACTATTTTTACCTATGTTTATTACCTTATCAGATGGTTTTCATTTTGGAATAAAAAAACTACTCAATTTTGATAGCGGATAAAAGTTTTTGCGTAATTTTGCAATAAAAATAAATATTAGATTTATGCTAAGGAATTTGTTTCATGTTTGCTTGTTTTTACTGTTTTGCAATAAATTGGAGGGTCAAAATTTGTCAAACATAATTGATAGCTGTTATTATTATCTTGATATGCAAGATACTACATCATTTAACAATACCTATATTGAACTTCTTGATGCATACGAAAAAGAATACAATGCAGAACTATATTCTATTGAAAATGAATTAGAAGAAATGAGAATCAAGGACCAGAGTATACGTCTGTTGTTGATTGACGCTCGAAAGAAGAATCAAGATGTCGATAAAATACAAAAAATAATGCATGACATAGATAGTAAAAATGCTATCAGAGTTACTGAAATTATTGACCAATATGGCTGGCTTGCACCCGATGAAATTGGCTATAAAGCAAATGAAGCTCTTTTCCTTTGTATACAGCATTCGCAAGACTCTATAATTCAGAATAAGTATTTACCTATATTGAAAGAAGCAGTCCTAAAAGGTGCGGCTCAAGGATGGCAATATGCTTTTTTAACAGACAGATGCCTTATGAATCAAGCACAAAAACAAATTTATGGTACGCAAAGAATAACCAAAGATGGGATAGATTATTTAGTCCCTTTACAAGATATTGACAAAGTTGATTCACTCCGAAAGGAAATGGGACTTGAGCCTTTGAATGAATATATGAACGATTGTGGACTAAAAAACGGATGGAGCAAAGAGTTTTACAAAAGCAATATAAAACTGCATGAATCAATTTTTAATTCATGGTATCAATCATTCAAACAACACTAAAAGTATAATCCGCAAATCCGCCCGATTGCGTTTTTAGAACGAAGCGACTGTTTTTTGGTGATGACAAACGGTATTCAAATGGTGATTGTCACCTGCGCTGTATGAAATCAAAAAGTTGGTGAATGACCCTGCCCTTACGCTGACTGACATTGTCGACCGGATGTGTTTCTATAACTTGTCGCATTTCAGTCGTTATGCCAAACGGGTATTGGGGGTATCACCTGCTGAATACAGAAAGAAAGGACAAATAATATAGAATTTTCTATGTCGGCGGCTAATTTCTTAGCCGCCATTTCTATTCATTTGTACCTCTATTGCTCCATAAAATATATAAAACAGTGGGGTTCAGTAATAGTTAATAATTCCCCGACAGTACTAATAGCTTTCCATATATTCAATAATTTTGCAAGGCGAATAATGTTTAAGCGTATTCAATTCCATTTAAAGAGCTGGCGAATAAGTCCGTGTGGGAACAAAACGGGAACAATATATATAAAATAAAATCGGCTAAGTATTGATATTCAATTACTTAGCCGATTTACTCGTACCCAGAGCCGGGGTCGAACCGGCACGGGTTGCCCCACTGGTGTTTGAGACCAGCGCGTCTACCGATTCCGCCATCTGGGCTTAAAAGTGGTGCAAAGATAAGTAGAAAATCTGAATTGACAAATTTTTAATTGAAAAAACTTAAAATAATTGGCTGTAAGGGCTTTTATGACTATCTTCGTATCGTAAAAACAAATCTATGTGGTTATGAATGGAAACAAGGATAATTATTGTTTGATTTTAGCCGGGGGGAAGGGGCGCAGGCTGTGGCCGTGCAGCCGGGAGGCACGTCCCAAGCAGTTTCTTGACTTCTTCTCAACCGGGCGCACGCTGCTCCAGCAGACGTATGACCGCATGTCAGCCTTCATTCCGGCAGGCAACATATATGTAAGCACGAACCGCATCTATACCTCCCTTGTGGAGGAGCAGCTGCCCGAACTGCCCAAGGAAAACATCCTCAGCGAGCCTATTTTCCGCAACACGGCCCCGAGCCTGGCCTGGGCCACTTACCGCATATTTCACGCCAACGAGGGGGCGAGGCTCGTGGTGGTGCCGTCTGACCAGGCTGTGTTCAAGGAGGACGAGTTCAGGAAAAATGTTGTTGACGGGCTTGACTTTGTTGGCGGCTGCGACTGCATGCTCACAATGGGCGTGAAGCCTACGCGCCCGGAGCCGGGCTACGGCTACATCCAGCTGGGCGAGGCCGTGGGCTGCGGCAATGTGTTCAAGGTAAAGTCGTTCACGGAGAAGCCCGACCGCGAGTTCGCCCGTATGTTCATGGAGAGCGGCGAGTTTTATTGGAACACGGGGCTGTTCCTTGCCAACGTGCGCTGCCTTGCCGAAACGCTGAAGAGGATTATTCCGCCGGTGCTGCGCAACTTCAAGAGCGGCGAGGGGGCGGATTACAGCATAGAGGCCGAGAAGGAGTTTGTCGAGGCCAACTTCCCGTCTTACCCCAACCTGTCGATTGACTACGGCATCCTTGACAAGAACGAGAACGTGTGCGTGATGAAGTGCGACTTCGGCTGGGCCGACCTCGGCATGTGGCATTCGATGTACGAGAGCCTTCGCAAGGGCGACGGCGACAACGTGCTAATAGGGTCGCACGTGGTGACGGAGGAATGCCGTAACAACATAATAAAGATGCCCAACGACCATCTGGCCGTAATCAACGGACTTGACGGGTACATCGTGGTGGAAGAGGGCAACGTGCTGCTTATTTGCCGGAAAGAGGACTCGTCGGCCCTTATCCGCAAGTATGTCAATGAAGTCCAGGTGAAATACGGAGAGGAATTTATTTAAAGGTGAAAAGGTGAGAAGGTGAAAAGGTGAGACGTTGTTTTGTAATCAATATGGTAACAATGTCTCACCTTTTCACCTTCTCACCTTTTCACCTTCTCAAAACTTTTCCCTTATCTTCCTTGCCGTTTCCTCAAATTCGGCTTCGGTGAGCTTGAGTTTCGGGTTGGCGAAGTTCATGTCGCCCTCGCTCTGCATCGGCACGAGGTGTATGTGGGCGTGGGCCACTTCGAGGCCGAGCACCGCCATGCCCACCTTGCGGCAGGGGAAGGCGGCCTTTATGGCCTTTGCCACTCGCTTGGCGAAGACAATCATTTCGGCAAGCTCGTCGTCTTCAAGGTCGAAGAAGTAATCCACCTCGCGGCGCGGGATAACCAGCGTGTGTCCCTTTGCCAGCGGATTGATGTCGAGGAAGGCGTAGAACTTGTCGTCCTCGGCGCATTTGTAGCTCGGTATTTCGCCGGCTGCTATTTTTGAGAATATGTCCATTTGTTTAGGTTTTACGGTTATAAGGTTATGAGGTTTTACGGTTATGGGGTTATACGGTTATGAGGTTATACGGTTATGAGGTTATACGGTTATGAGGTTATACGGTTGTGAGGTTTTGCGGTTGTGAGGTTTTGCGGTTGTGAGGTTTTGCGGTTGTGAAGTCCTTTGTTTATGGTTCTGCTTACGGCCAAGTTTTAATAACCTGTAACCGTAAACCCTGTCCCTTACAACCTCATAACCGTACAACCTCATAACCGTAAAACCTCATAACCTCATAACCTCATAACCCCATAACCGCAAAACATTACTCTACACTGATATTGTCAATCCTCAGCTTGATGGTTCCGCGCGGTATCTTGATTTCCACCTCGTCGCCCACTTTCTTGTTGAGCAGTCCTTGCGCGATTGGGGTCTTGATTGATATTTTCCCTTCGCGCAGGTTGGCCTCGCTCTCGCTCACGATGGTGTAGGTCATCTTGGCCTTGGTGGTGAGGTTGGTCATCTCCACCTTCGAGAGAATCTGCACGCAGTCGGTGCTCAGGCGCGACGTGTCGACGATTTTCGCCTCCGAGATAGCCAGCTTCAGCTTGTTGATTTTGTCCTCGAGGTGAGCCTGCGCCTCCTTTGCGGCGTCGTATTCAGAGTTCTCGCTAAGGTCGCCCTTGTCGCGCGCCTCGGCTATGGCCGCCGACGCTTTCGGGCGCTCCACGCTTTCCAGATGTTTCAGTTCGGCCACAAGCTTGTCGTAGCCTTCTTGTGACATGTAAGCCATAATCTTGATATATTTAGTTATTGTTTTCCGGGAAAGACAAAAAGAGAATTCCGACATTTTCCTGAATGTCGGAATCCCCGCTTTGTTCCCTATGTCTTATCGTTGTTTTCCGGCTGCAAAGATAGTCATTGTTTTCCGTCCGGGCAATTTTTTCAAGCTAAAAAAGATTAAGGCTGGAGCGGTTTTAATTGAGAATGGAGAATTGGGAATGGAAAATTATGATTTGCTTTGTTGGCATACAACCTTCAAGGTAATCATAATTTTCCATTCCCAATTCTCCATTCTCAATTGAAAACATGGCAAATTGCCGTATAAAAGGCCGTGTTTCACAATGCAAAAGGCCACGTTTCATCGGGTGAAACGTGGCCTTTTGTAATGCGTTGGGCGTCAAGCTGTTGCACGGACGGCTACCGGCCGGCCGGCTTCATGCGCAGGTTGAGCTGGTAAACCGACGGGATGAAAATCAGCAGCGAGAAGCCTACGGCCAGCAGCACGCGCACGATGTCGCCGCCGAAGAGGCCCGACAGGCCGCTGTCGGCCGCATTGGGCATGAGCATGTAGATGGCGTAGGCCGCGGTGTTGTTCACCCAGTGGAGGGCTACACCCGGCAGTATGCTGCCCGTGCGGTAGTACATCCAGCCGAGGAGCAAGCCCATGAGGAATGCGTGGGGCATCTGCGCCGGATTCAGGTGCACAATGGCGAAGATGGCGGCCGACACCGCTATGGCCACCCAATGGCGGCTGAACACGCCGAGAATGGCGCGCAGTATGGCGCCGCGGAACACAAGTTCCTCGACAAGCGGCGCGAGCAGGCACAGCGTGAAGTAGCCGTACTCGTTGGATAATATTGTCTTGAACGCGCTGCTCATAGTGTCAGGCAGTTCCGGCAGAAGCTCTTGCAGACCAGCTGAAGGCGCAAGAGTGCCCAGAGCGGCCATGGAGCACCAGAAGAATACGCCCCAGGGGCGCGTGCGGAGGTATGTGGGCGACACCACGGCAAAGCGTCTCCAGATGAACACCGCGCCTGCAACGACGCTCGATGCGGCCGACGCCGCTATGAGCATAGGCCCTGTCAGGGCAGCGGAATTGCCGCTGCAGAACGTGCGCCACACGTCGGCGCCGCTGTCGCCCGAGCAGAGCATCCACACTGCGTAGACCGCCCACGACACGAAAAACTGTATCAGCACGAAGCCGAAAAGATATAATAAAGCCTTTTTCATGTTTTGTTTTTATTAGGAGTTAGAGAAGTTAAAGAAGTTATCACTCGCTACGCTCGTTAGAAGTTAAAGCCATTACCTTTGTTATTAGTCCCTGTCTGCATCCCTCCCTCGGGAGGGTTAGGGAGGGGCTTCCTCGCAAATGTCAATAAGCCAAAGCATATCAAGCTCACTCCATTTGGGATGGCTGGGGTGGGTTTAGCCTCTTTTCCGCCTCGCGCCTGTCCTCTTCCAGCTGCTCCATGAGCCGTTTTACAGAGGGAAACTTGCGCTCGTCGCGCAGCTTGTCGACGAACATCACTGTCAGCGTTTGGCCGTACAGGTCGCCGTTGAAGCCGAAGATGTTGACTTCAAGCGTGGTCCCGGTGCCGTCGAACGTAGGCCGGGTGCCTATGTTCATCATGCCGTCCATCAGGCGAGAGCCGCCCTCCAAGGCCACCCTTACGGCGTAAACGCCAGCACGGGGCACAAGCTTCAGGCTGTCGGCAGGCTCGATGTTGGCCGTGGGGAAGCCCATGCGGCGGCCTTCGTGATAGCCCCCGACAACGCGGCCCGTAAGCCGGTAGTCATAGCCTAAGCACATGGCGGCCATCCGCACCTCGCCTTCGGAGAGGAACGAGCGCACCACCGACGAGCTTACCTGCACGCCGTTAAGCGTGAAAGCGTCGGCATGCACAACGTCGATGCCCGTCTCGCGGCCATAGCGCACGTAGTCTTCAAAGCCTTCCGAGCGGTTGCGGCCGAAGCGGTTGTCGTATCCTATAACCAAAGTGCGCACGTTAAGCCTGCCATGCAGCACCGTCTGTATGAACTCGCGGGCTGAAAGCGAGGCCATCTTTTCGTCGAAATGCAGCACGACACAGTTGTCAACGCCCGTCAGCGACAGTCTTTCCACCTTCTCCGCAGCCGTGTTGAGCAGGCGCGGACGGTAGTCCTGGTGCAGCACGAGGCGCGGATGGCTGTCGAAGGTGATGACCGTCGACTGCATCCCCTCAACGCTTGCGGCACGCGCCTTCAAGCCGTCTATCAGGTAGCGGTGCCCCCGGTGCACTCCGTCGAAAAAGCCGATGGTTGCCACGCAGGGCGGCATGGCCGCGCGCTGAGCGTCGTTCAAGTCGAGATGAAACAGCTTCATAATCAATAATCTACATATATCCCAAGCCTGGCAGAGCCTCAAGTCCAGGGGCAACGGCCATTCCAAGCCCCTCGGCCGTGGCGCGGTTGGCCTGCGAATCGTCGATGAATAGCGTGTCGCCGAGCGCGAAGCCCGTCGCGTCGAGCACCCTGCGGAATATCTCCTCGCCGGGTTTCAGCAGGTGCATGCGGTACGACAGGAACACCTCCTCAAAGTAGTCGCCCACCGTAAGGCCGCCTGCGGTGAAGAAGCAGGTCTCCGCCTTGTGCCAGTGTATCGGGTTGGTGTTGCTCAAAAGCACGAGCCTGTGGCTGCGTTTCAGCCTTAGCAGCATGTCAAGACGGCTCGTGGGGATGCCCGTAAGCAGGGCGTTCCACGCACGGCAGATGTCCTCGTCGGCCGCCGTACAGCACTTGCAGGCGCAGCGCACGGCGTCGCAGAACTCGCCGACGCCGGTCAGCCCCACCTCAAGGTCATGAAACAAGTCCTCCTGCCGGCACTCGTCAACGTAGCCTGCAACGTCCTCCGCCCCGATGGCCGTAAAGGCTTCGATGCAGCGGCGGCGGTCAAGCCCGGTGAGGACGCCGCCCAAATCCACTATAAGATTGCGCTTTACCTCTGCCACTCCGCCGCTCACTTAGCAGTCATGCGCTTCACCGCGCGCCATATCTCGCCAATCCAGAGCACCACGGAAGTGCTTGCTATGATGACGCCCCACTCCGTGAGCGACAGCGGTTCGGTGCGGAACATTCCGCCGCCGAAGGTCACAATGAGCCACTGTCCGCCCAAGATGATGAACAGTACAAGCAGAAGTCCGTTGTCATGTGTGAACGCATGGAAGGCCGAATGGTTCGAACCGAACGCCTTTGCGTTAAACAAGTTCCAGAACTGGAGCATCACAAACGTGGTGAAGAACAGCGACAGCTCGTGCAGATGCAGGTCGCCGCCCTGCTGGTTGCAGTGTATGAGGAAGGCGAACAGCACGGCGAAGAACGCCAGTCCGATGCCTATGATGCCACGGGCCATGCCCTTCGTTATGATGAAGTCGGTCTGCTTGCGCGGCTTTTCCTTCATCACCTCGCGCGAAGGAGGCAGCGACGCCAGCGCAAGAGCAGCGAAGGTGTCCATTATGAGGTTGACCCAAAGTATCTGGGTGACGGTGAGCGGCAGCTCCGTTCCTATGAACGAACCTCCCAGGACGAGCAGAAGCGCGGTGACGTTAACCACCAACTGGAAGAAGAGGAAGCGCTGGATGTTGCGGTAAAGCGAGCGCCCCCACATCACGGCGTTTACTATGCTGCCGAACGAATCGTCGATAAGCGTCATGTCGCTGGCCTCCTTCGCCACCGACGTTCCTGAGCCGAGAGACAGTCCTACGTGTGCATGGTGCAGGGCCGGAGCGTCGTTTGTGCCGTCACCTGTGACAGCAACCACAGCCCCGTGCTTCTGCAACAGGTTTACAAGACGCTGCTTGTCGGTGGGCCTTGCGCGGCTCATCACGCGCAGCTTCGGCACAAGGTTGAAGGCGTCTTCGTCCGAAAGGGCGGCGAAGTCGGGTCCGGTTATCTGCGCCTCGGCCGGTGTTTCCTTGTCCCATATTCCTATCTGGCGCGCTATCTCGATAGCCGTTGCCGACGTGTCGCCGGTTACTATCTTCACCTGTATTCCCGCGCTGATACACTGTTTCACAGCGTCGGGCACGTCGGGGCGTATCGGGTCGCTGATGGCCGTTACCGCCTGGAATGTCAGCTTGGGTCCTGCGGCGATGGCAGCCATGTCAGGCTGCTCTCCGCCGTCAAGCGTGCGGTATGCGAAAGCCAGCGTGCGCATGGCCTGGTTCTGGTAACCGCGCAGGCGGTTGGTGATTTCCGCGCGTGCGGTGTCGTCGATGTCGCACATCGACATGATTATCTCGGGCGCGCCCTTCACCATCAGCACGCGCTTGCCGCCTGCCTTTCCGACGGTAGCCATGTACTTTCTCTCGGTCGAGAAAGGCAGCTGCGCCTCCATGTATTCGTCCTTGCGAAGCTCCTTGTAGTCGACTCCGGCATTTTCAAGCCACAAGAGCAGGGCTATCTCCGTAGGGTTGCCGATGCCCTTTCCGCCCTCCGCGTCGAGGTGGGCGGTGGTGTTCAGTGCTATCGACGAGCGGAAAAGCGCGTCGTCGGTGTCATACTGCTGCATCTCGGCCACCTGCATCTTGTTCTGCGTCAGCGTACCGGTCTTGTCGGTGCAGATTACCGTCACGGCACCCATTGTCTCGCAGGCGTGCAGCTTGCGCACGAGGTTATTGTTCTTCAACATGCGCCTCATGTTGAGCGCGAGGCTGAGGGTTACGGCCATAGGCATGCCCTCGGGCACGGCCATAACTATCAACGTGACGGCCATCATAAAGTATTTCAGCACCACTTCGGCCATCTTCAGGTAGTCGGTTGAATGCCAGATGCCGTCCGCATCGACGATGATGTCGCGGCCAAGGAAGATGACGAAGGCGGCTACCGATATGCCGATGCCGAACTTGCTGATGAGCTTCGCCAGCTTGTCAAGCTGGAGGTTGAGCGGCGTTTTCACTGATGTTATCTCGGTGCTGGCGCGCGACACCTTGCCTATTTCGGTCGCATCGCCCACCTCTGTCACCTGGAACGAGCCGCGGCCGTTCATCACCATGGTGCTGCGCAGCACCTTCGACGAGGGGTAAGTGGCCTCCTTGTCGTTCTTTTCGGGGTCGGCGTGCTTGGTGATTATCGGTTCGCCGGTGAGCGACGACTCGTCAATTTGCAGGTCGGTAGACTCTATCAGCGTGCCGTCGGCAGGTATCTCGTCGCCTACTTCGATTATGACGACATCGCCCACGACAACGTCTTTCCTCGCGATTTCAACCACCTTGCCGTCGCGCCTCACCTTTACGGGCGACTCCTCGCCAAGGGCGGTGAGCACGTTGAACTTCTTTGCGGCGTCCATCTCGAACCAGAAGCCGATTGTGGTGGCCAGGACAATGGCAAGGATGATGCCTATTGTCTCGATGTATTCGCCGTGGATGGCGGCCAGGCCGAGCGAAACCACTGCGGCTACAAGCAAAATCTTGATGATGGGGTCCTTGTATTTGTCAAGGTAGAGTTTCCAAAGCGGCGTGCGCTTGGGAGGAGTCAGAGTGTTTTCGCCGTGCTCCCTGCGGCTTTTCTCGACATCGCCGGCGCTCAAACCTCTGAGGTTTGAGTACAGCGGATTAATCTCGTTGCTCATTTAAAAGTCAAAAATGATAAAATTAATAATGCCTTGCAAAATTACTGAAAATAGCTGAAAACAACCGACGGCAAGGCGCATTATCACGCATTTTTAACGTATCTTATTTATAAAGGTGAGAAAGTGAGAGGGTGAGAAGGTGAGAAAAAGGGTTGAAAAGTTAGAAATAATATCCAAAAATCTTTCTTTCCTTTTTATTTTCTAACCTTCTCACCTTCTCACTTTCTCACCTTTCAACAAATTTCTCCACGTCAACGTAGCCGCCGGTTGCCTTCGTCGCGTAGTTGTAGATGGCGAAGCGCGTGCCGGTGAAGTGGCGGCGGTAGTCGAAGCGCATCTTGAAGTCGCCGCCGGCGGCCGTCCACTGCTTGCCGTCAAGGCTGTAATGGAAGCGCGCGATGTCGCGGCCCGGACGGAAGTCGGCGTCAATGCGCAGCCACACGCGCTGCGCGTCGAGCGGCGCGCGGTAGCGTTCGTCACGCTCAACGGCTGTCACCGCCTTGGTCTTGTCGTCAAGGGCTACGCTCTCGGCGGTCATCACCACGTATTTCTTTCCGCCCTCGCAGACAACCGAGAGCAGGCCTGCGTCGCCGTTGAACGCGCTGAAACCGGCCACGTCGCCGTCGCGCATGCCTTGCAGGTCAAGCTCGACGGTGGCCGAAGTCTGCGGACCCGGCATGCGCTGCGTAAGCGTGTTGGGGGCGAGGAAGATGTTTGGCGCTATGCGCGATGTCTTCAGCCGCAGGCAGCCCGGCCTTTCGGTGAGGCTCCACGCCGCGTCTACGGGGTTGTGGTTCCACTGCCAATGTATGTCGAGACGCGGCTTGTCGAAGTCGTCGGAAACCACCAGCGGTCCGGCCGAATATCCCTGCACGGGCTTGCGCATCACTGCGGGCACCTGCCCGTCGGCGTCGCCAAGCATCGGCCAACCGTCCTTCCATGTGCACGGCATGAGGGTGAGCACGCGGCCTACGGCGTCCCTGTCCTGGAAAATCACGCCGTACCAGCTGCCGTCCTCGGCATCGACGATGCAGCCCTGCCCCACGTACGGGAAGCCGCCGAAGGCCGACTCAAGTATCACTTTCTTCTCCCACGGCCCGGTGATGCTGTCAGCCCGGTAGCACACCTGCCGCCGCTTGCCGCCATTTGGCCATGAAATCATCAGCAGGTAGTACTTGCCCCGGTACTTCACGGCGCGGCTTCCTTCAAGCAGTCCGGTCTCGGTGGAGTCGCGCTCGAATATCTGCATGTCAACGCCTCCGGGCTGCACGCCGGTAAGGTCGGGCTTCAGCTCGCGCAGACGGCCCGTGCCGTAAAACATGTATGCACGCCCGTCGTCGTCGAAAAACAGGGATGCGTCGTGGAAATGGGGCAGCCTTGAATACAGCGTCCAGCCCTTCCGGGGGTCTTTGGTGGTGTAGACAAAGCCCTTCCAAGGCTCGTCGTTGGGCGAGAAGTAGGCGTAGAACGTGCCGTCATGGTAGCGCAGCGACGTTGCCCACTGGCTGCGCCCGTACACCGTTCCGCCCTGCATGTCGTAACGGGGCGTCTCCTCAAGCCGGTCGTACAGGTAGCTCACGATGCTCCAGTTTACCAAGTCCTTCGAGTGCATCACGGGCGCTCCGGGAGCGTAGTGCATCGTGGTGTTCACCATGTAGTAGTCGCTGCCCACGCGGATGACGTCGGGGTCGGGCACGTCGAGCCACAACACGGGGTTTGAGAACGTGCCGTCGCCGTTGTCGCCCGTGCGTTCCTGTCCGCAGGCCGGGGCGTATGACAGCATGCCAAGCAGCAACGCGCAAACAGCTGACAGCCAGCGCGTTGGCAACACGTGGCCTTTTGCGCTGCGAAAGGCCGTGTTTTGCATTGTGAAAGGTCGCCTTTCGCAGTGCGGAATACGGCCTTTTATCTTTTCGTTTTTCATGATTGAATATTTTTTTAGTTGAGAATTAAGAGTTGAGAATGGAGAACTGAAAGTCAGCGTTAAGCTAATTATGATTACCTTTTGCCACAATAAACCGAACTCAAGGGACAAAGGTAATAATAATTCTCCATTCTCAAACCTCAATTTTCAATTAAAATTCTTCACTCTTCACTCTTCGTTCTTCACTACACTTGCCGCGCACTCGCCCATCACTTTATATCCGTCGGGGTTGGGATGAAGCCAGTCCGACTGGAGGTTTTCCTGCAAAGCCTCGGGGTCTTGCGGGTCGAGTGTGGCCTTGTCGAAGTCAATCACTCCGTCATATACATCCGCCGTGCGTATCCATTTGTTGACAGCTTGGCGCGCCTTCTCGTGGGTGTCGCTGTAGAAGGAGCTGTTCTTGAACGGCATTATTGTGCCGCCGTACACGCGCATGCCCTTTTCCTTGGCCTTCTTGGCGAAGAGCGTGTAGAACTTTGTAAGCATGCGCACGGTGTTCGCGCCGTCGTCGCCTATGCCGCCGATGTCGTTCACGCCCTCGAATATCACCAGGTCAGTGACTCCCTGCTGCGCGAGAATGTCGCGGTCGAAGCGCTCCGAGGCCGGCGCCGACAGTCCGCCGCTTATCACGCAGTTGCCGCCTATGCCGAGGTTGATTACCGCCACCTTGCCGCCCAGCTGCTCGGCAAGCACGTCTGTCCAGCGGTTTTGCGCGTCGGTGGTGGTGCCGCGCCCGTCGGTTATGCTGTTGCCGAGGCACGCTATGCAGCGTGTCGACGCCGGAGCCTCAACCTCAAGGGCGGAGATGCTGTACCAGTGCTCGAACGTCTCGACAGAAGTGAACGCCGCCGTGGGCGCAACCTCGCCTGCCGCGAGGTATGACGTGGTGCGCGAACCGCGGTGGGTCGTCGCCTTTTCGGGCACCTTGCCGTATGTGATTGTCACCGAAAGGCGCTGCAAGGGCTTAAGGCTGTACTTTGCAACGTCGGTATATACGGCCTTGCCCGGCTCAATGGTGACGCTTCTGTTGCCGTTGAAAGTAAGGTAAGTGGCGGTCTTCGGACTGATTTCCTTGCCTCCGCCGGTGTCGGCTATGTACACCGACTTGATTTCAACCGGCTGCTGGCTCTTCTCGTTCGACAGCTGCAGGCGCAGCTTCTCGCCGCCGATGCTCACGTGGATTACCTGCCGCAGGGTGTTGCCGGCAAGCGTTGTCTTGGGCATGTCGCTCTCCGCCAATGGGGCTTCGATGGCCGTCGCCCATGTGGCTGTCCACTTTGTCTGCGCCTTTACGGCCGTGCAGGCCAGCAGCGCGATGACTGATGTAAGGATAAGTTTATTCATAGTGTATCGTTGTTGTTTTGGTTATTCACAGGCAAAGACACTGCGCACGGGAACAAGGAGAACCGGCTCTTATGTTCCCGAATGCAGTATATCTTCCGCAAAAATAAGCATTTGTAACGACAAAAACGTATCAATGCGGACAAAACGTATGTTTTACCCGCATTTTCAGATTATTTGCCAAACAGCATTTCGGGCGCACCGAAGTAGCTGGGACGGGCGTTGTCGGGGTTGACAACCATGCGTTCGAGCACCACCTCGGGGTCAATCATCGTCAGGCGGAGCGTGTGCAGGCCGCTGCCGGCCACCGGCAGGCGCACCGTGAGCCACCGCAGGTTGTCGAACACGTCGCTGCGCATGCGCTGCCCGTAGCCCGTAAGGCTTACGCCAGTTTCCACACCGGGCAGCGGCTTGAGGTTGGGCGACTGTGCAAGGTTCTGCGGCATGTACTCACCGAACGTGTCTACAAGTCCCTGACGGGCGTCAACTACGGTGGGCGCGGCGCCGTCAAGGCTAACGCCGAGGCGCAGTCCGCGCTCCGGCTGCACGTCCTGCACGGGCAGGATGCCTATGCACAGGGTAACGGTATCGGCCTCGGGCAGCAGCAACTGATACTCAAGCGCGGCGCGTCCGGCCGTGTCTTCGCCGTCAGGTTGCCGCCATGCAGCGTCCGCTCCCATGCAGCCTTCGCCTCGTCCGAGGCCGGGCAGCACCGTCCATGACACGTCCTTGCCTGCCACATTGCGGCTGAACATCACGGCAGGGACGGAGAACTCCGCGCCGGAAAGGTTGCCGAAGAACGGCCCTTCGGCCTTCGGCGCGTCATACTTCACCGCCGTTACTGCCACCTCGACAGTCTTTCCGCCGCCTTGCAGCTCAACCGTCGCCGTGTTGCGGCCTGCCTTCGCCTTGCTCCAGTCAATGCTAACGCCGATGCGACGCTCAACATTCAGTCCGTTGAGTGAAGAGTGAAGGGTGGAGAGTGAAGAATTTTCTTGTGATGAAGAACGCTTGTTTTTCCGTCCGTTGCCATTCAATTCTTCGTTCTTCCCTCTTCGTTCTTCACTCAAAACAATCCAAGGCTCGCCGGCTTTTGCCGTAAAGCGGAGCGTGCCTGCGCCGCGGTTGAACACGTCGATGTAGTAATTCTGGTTGAGAAGTGCGTCGAACACCGGCAGCGTAAGGCTCTCGTTGTAGTTGTCGGCATAGTCGTTGCCCTCCACGCTGACGCCCATCGAGGGCTTCTCTTCGGGCGTTACGCGCTTCATCCGGGGCAGTTTGTTCTCGTCGGGCATCGACCATTTGACGTAGCCTATGTGCTTGTCCTGCATCATGTTCTTCCATTTTCCGCCGGAAAGGGTGTCGTTATAATATGCCGTAAGCCGACTGTCGCGCTCGAAAAGGCTGTCGGCCAGCGCAGCCCAGGCATTGGCCGAGGGCCTGCCTTGCCGCGCATAAAGGCGGTTACGCGTTGCGGCAGTGTACATACGGGCCACGCCCGACGATGCCACAACGGGGTAATAAACCAGCTGGAAGTAAGCGTCCTTGTCATCGCCGCCGAGCTTCGCCTTCACGCTCCCGGCCTTTTCTTCAAGCTCCAGCCAAAGGGAGTCCATGCGGTCGGCCTCGTGATGGTTCACGACACTGAACACTCCGGGCGTCTGTACCTCGGCCTTGCGCAGCAGGTTGTACTTCGTGTAACGGTCAATAAGCCACGCGATGTCGTCAGCGCAGCCGTCGCCGAACGCCTGTGCGGCCCACTCCCGGGTGTACTTCTGTTCGTCGCCGGGCTGTATCGCGTCAGGGTTCCAGGCGTAACGCATGATGAAGTCGATGGGAAACTCTTTCGGCTTGAGGTCGCCAACGTTGACTATCCACAGGTCGTCGATGCCCGTATGGTAAGCCAGCGAGAACTGTTCGCGCAGCTTCGGAATGGTAGTGGTAGTCACCCAGCGGTCGTTCCACGGGCCGCCGTTCATGTCTATGTGGTAGTAAAGCCCCATTCCGCCCTTGCGCCCACGTTCCTTTGCAGGGCCGGTGCGGCGCAGGTAGCCCCAGTTGTTGTCGCAGAAGAGCAGCAGAACGTCGTCGGGCACGGTGAAACCCTTGTCGTAATAACGCTGCACCTCGGTGAAGATGGCCCACAGCTGGGGCACTTCCGAGGGGTCGCAGCCGTACACCTTCTTTATTATGTCACGCTGTCCGGCCACCACGTCGCGCAGGACGGCCATGTTCTCGGCGTCGCCTCCGTCGCTCATGGCCACGTCGCCGTCGCCGCGCATGCCTATGGTTATTATGTTGTCGTAAGCCTTGTTGCGCTCAAGCCCTGCGGTGAAGAAGCTGTCAAGACGGGCCTTGTTGGTGGCGTAGTTCCATTCTCCCACCTCGTCTCGCCGCCGGGTGTATTCCTTGTGGGCGCGCATCATCGGCTCGTGGTGGCTCGTTCCCATCACGATGCCGTACATGTCGGCCACCTGGGGGTTAAGGGGGTCGTCCTCGTTGAAGGCCGTGTCCCACATGGCCGGCCAGAAGTAGTTGGCCTTGAGGCGCAGGAGCAGTTCGAAAAGGTGGGCGTACATCTTGGAGTTAAGCCCTCCGAAGCGCGACGAGGCCCATCCCCCGAACGAGGGCCACTCGTCGTTTATGAAGATGCCGCGGTACTTTACCTTGGGCGAAGGCTGTACGTAGCGGCCTTTCCTGACGTTGAGCGACGCGCTCTTGCGCGGCGCAACGTCGGCCCACCAGTACCATGGCGACACGCCGATTTTCTCGGATATGTCGTAAATTCCGTATATTGTGCCGCGCTTGTCGCTGCCTGCCACCACGAGGTTGCCGTCCACCGTCTCGATGACGAACGACTCCCAGCGGCCACGTATGCTGTCAACGTCGAGCTTACCGGCCTTTACAAGTCCGTCAATCAACGGGCTTTTGCCTATCGTGCCGACGATGATTGAAGCCTGCGCGGCCTTGTCCGACGTAACGACACGCGCCTCAGTGCCCGTCACCTTGCGTATATCGTCGCCGAGGTCGGCGGCGGCTCGCCGCACGCCCGGCCAGTCTTTGTCTGACACGCAGATGTCGGCCGCACGTCCGGAGGCTGCAATGCGGAAGGCCGACGGCGCGCCGTCATACGTTATGTACTGCGGAACGGTGCTCAAATATTTGGTCTCAACGGGCTTGGAATATCCCAGCAGGCACGCCGAGAAGACAAGGACTAACAGGCAGGCAGCCCTTGAATACGTGTTGTTGTTTATCGTTGTTATATGTATGGTTAACGTCACAAGGCGTGTACCCCGGTAAGACAGGCACAGCAACCGGCCGCAAAGATACAAAAAATACACGTTACGGCTATCGTTGTTCCCGCTAATTTTGAGTAAGACAGGCAATACATCCACAGCCGCACGGCGGAAACAACCGCGCGCGTGGCGCGTTATTGGACAACGGGCGAAGCGCACACGTAACCAGCTGTACACCAGGCCGTTCGCAAAAGGCGTCCTTTTACAGTGCAAAAGACCGCCTTTTACACGGCGTTTTACGTCCTTTTGCACGGCAAAAGGACGTATGTCAAATCCGCACCTGCAATGCCGCGACAAACCCAAAACCAATAAAAATAAAATCTATGACATCAATCAAAGTGAAATTCAGGCCTTCAGCCGTAAAAGGCAGGGAGGGCATCGTATATTACAAGATAATCCACCGGCGCGCAGTCCGCCAGCTAAAGACCGACTACCGCGTGTCATGGCAGGAATGGGACAGCGGCGCATCGGCGGTGAAAAGAGCAAGGACATACCCCTGTCGGTAATCAGTGAGGGCATGGGGCACGACTCCGAGGAAACCACTCGCATATACCTTGCCTCGCTCGACACCTCGGTGGTGGACGAAGCCAACAGCAAGGTGATTAACTCGATATAGCCGCACAGGCGCAAACCGGCCGCCCCTGCCACGCACAGGCAGAAAAACATGAGGCCGCGTCCCGGCATGCAAGACGCGGCCTCACGGCGTGCAGACGCAACGCCGACAAAACATTTGTAAGGAACAAAGTATTTTCTTACTTTTGCAAACGCAAAAGCCAGCCAATGGACAAAGTAAGGCAAATAATAAAAACAGCAGTATCTTACATCCTGGCAATCATAATAATACCGATTGCCATCGTCTGCAAGATTTTCAGGAAGTGACGGCCGTCACTTCGCGAACGGGTCTTTGTACACACCGAGCAACTGCTTGGCGAAGTAAAAGAAGAACTGCATGTCGTCAACGAAATAACGCCTGAACAGCCGCTTCGGCTCCTTCATGCAGCGATAGAGCCACTCCATGCCGGTCTTCTGCCAGAACACCGGGGCGCGTTTAAGAGTTCCGGCCTCAAAGTCGATAGTCGCCCCAAGGGCCATGAACACGTCAACACCCGGCATGCGGTCGCGGTATTTCATTATCCACTTCTCCTGCTTCGGCGCGCCCACGCCGACCAGCAGCACGTTGGCGCCGCTCCTGTTGACAATGTTGACAAGTTCATCGCACTCCCTTTCGTCCTTCTCGAAACCGAACGACGGCGAGTGCGCCCCCACGACAATCCTACGCCCCACCTTGCCGTTGATGCGCTCCATCGCCTTCGCCGCAATACCCTCCTTTGCTCCCAGAAGGAATATCCTGCAATCAGGGTCGTCCTTATGGTACATATAATAAGAAGTGAAGAAGCTGCTGCCCGGAATAGCTTCGGGCAAAGGCCGCCTCAGCAGCTTCGACAGCAGGTAAAGTATCTTGCTGTCGCACACCGTCCACTCCGCCTTCCTGTACACATCGTAGAACTCCCTGTCGCCTTGCAGCTTCACCAAGTGGTCAACATTCGGCGTTACGAGCACTCCCTTGTCGAGCCGTTCCAACAGCTCCTCGCGCGTCAACGAAAGTATCTCGACATTCAGTATTTTGGTTGTTTCCATATACAGGCTATTTTTGTTTTATCAAGTTGTACATAACTTCCTTCCACGAGCTGTAGATGTTTTCCACCGAATAATCACGCTTGCTGGTTTCAATGGCTCTCTGTGCCATCCCGTCGCGCTTATTGTCATCTGCCATTACTGTAGCAAGAGCCTGTGACATTTCTGAAACATCAAACCGTCCGCCTTCCGGTTGCACAATCATTCCGTTTCTGCCACTATTGATTATGTCATACACAGCTGAATAACTGCCATAGACAATAGGCACAACTCCGAAACTCATGCACTCTGCCAACACCAACGGGAAGCCTTCATATTCTGACGCCAATACCAATACTGACGCCCTTTCATAATAAGGCCGAGGTTGTTGGAAACCGTCGAAGCTGACATGCTTCAGCCCAAGTTCCCTCGCCCTACGTTCCACATTGGCGCGTTCGGGGCCGTCACCGACTATAGTCAGCCGCCATTCTGGGAAACGCGCCTCAAGCATCGCCCACGTCTCCACTACGCGGACAACACGCTTCTGGTTGTAATCAATGCGCCCCATGTAGACTATTTCCTTCCGTTTATTTTCCTTGGAATAAGAAAATCCCGAAGCGTCAATGGTTACCGGATTGGTCTGTACCGCCAAGTGGCCGGGCTTCCTTATGCCCGTAAAAGCCTTGAACTTTTCCACAAAACTTGGCGAAAGCACCATATAAAGATTGCTATGCTTGTAAACGTAACGCATACTCCGGCTGGTAACCAGCTTGAATACTTGTTTTTTGCAATGCAATAACAACCGCTTTAAGGGGTTGTGCGTCGTTTCCAATGCTATCTCAACGCCTTTTATACGCGCATTGGTATCGGGTGAATTGTGATATATGGCAATTGTCTTCACACCCAATCCGGCTTTGGCCTTGTCCAACACCTTGGCAGGAACATACGGCAAGCCCCATTGATTGATTACAATATCCACTTTGTCATCGGTTAGGATGGAGCGCAACTTCTCTACATTCACATCAGAACAACGGAAGCCGTCAAGCGTATAGAACCGTATGCGCTTGTCTGCTCTTTCCGTCATCAATGGGCTTGGCTTGTTGAAACAGGCTATGCCGACATGATGACCATGCTCTACGAAACTTTCGGCCAAGGTCAACGTCACCACTTCCTGGCCGCCAACCTCAAACACTTTCATGAGAAAAAGTATGTTCATATTCCGTTCAGTTTTTCTTCAACTGCCTTTTCAGCTTCATGTACAATGTAAATACGCCAAACTTGTATAGCACAGGTTTCATGGCCGCCAACATCCGTTTTACTGGCGACGACGGCAGATACTTACGCTCAATGGCATCTATCGGCATCGTATTCAGGTCGTTGAAAAACTCTGTACGCCGTGGATTTACAGGCACACAGCTTGTTATCATCACGCCATCACGCCTGATTATCGGATCTATGCTGGACGCCGACCATACAAAGTTATCCTTGATTTGTCCGAATATCTCTTTGCCATGTGACGTATGGATGAACACGTTGGTTGCACCGTTGCGGCTGAACTTTGACGACACGGAGGGCGCGTCCCAGCAATCAAAGATGGTGATGTCGCTCAGACGGTGCAATGTCTTGAAGTGGCAATTGTAACAGCTTGGGCGCGAACAGATGTTCTTGAAGTATAAGCGGAGCATCATGTCGGCCTCCTTGCCTTTGTGGTAATGTTTATTCTTGTCGGCAAATGTGATTGTCGCTGTACTGTAATCATAACCGTAGTACTTGTCACGCGAACGGTAATCTGTCACCGGGCTTCCGGCAAAGGTGGCGTGATGGGTCAGATATCGCGCTAACAACCGTGGACTTGGTGTGCCACGGCATACCAAATCCACGGTTGTTAACTTTTCATATTTCCGATTTCTCAAATATCCGTAAAGCCCGGCTATTTGGCACGGCGTGCCGCTGAACACCACTATGCGCCCATCATCAAGAAACCTCTTGGCTGCCGCATAGCTGTCGCCAATCAGGCTTTGCACATACTTCGAACCGCGAAACCGGGCACAACCTTCCATGGTTTCGCTGTATGAATGGCGTAGAACCATGTCCTTGTCAAAGGTCGCGCCGAATACTACGCCGCCATTGTCGATAGCCCATTTGGCTATAACGGTGAAGAAACCGCCCGACGTGCTGTCACGCAACACCTTTGTGTCTTTGTTCTGCACCACGTAACTCTCGGGCACAGTTTCGTCCTGCCGGGGTTGTTTTATTGGACATACACGCTCGCACAATCCGCAATCAATACAAATGTCAGCATTAACTTTGGGATAACGGAAGCCTTCGCTGTCCTCTTCCATCGTTATGCAATGCTTGGGACACACGTTATAGCACGCCCAGCAACCGCAACACAACGTCTTGTCAGTAATGGTTATCATCGTTTCTATCTTATTTCTGCGTTACAGATATTGCCAACAATGCCGCCATACAGGTATATCCGCCACACTGTATGAATGTATATCAAAAATTGATGTTTCCGGCATGTGATTGCAAACGGTATCAAACGGCGTTGTAAAAGATGTCGTTTTACGGAATAAAAGGCCACCTTTTACAAGCTGAAAAGCCACCTTTCGCTACGCGAAGAGCATGTTTTCATAATCTCTTCATTACCAGCCTGTTATGAAAAACAGGCTATTTATCGAATCAGGCTTGCGTGTCTTTCAGATAACGGGAATAATATCCCGAACGGCGAAGCAACTTGTTGCGAAACCAGTTCTGGTAAGCCCAATCAAGAGGAAAGCAGTAAAAGCGTGACCACTTCAATATCCGGCGCAACAGTTCTTTAGCCGGAGACTTCTTTCCGTGCCACGACCCCATGAAGTGATGGACTGAATAGCCACCCTCGCGCCCGAACGTCGGCACTTCGAAATAATGACGTGGAAAAATAAAACAACCTGGAGCAAATTCCCTCGTCCGGCCGTTCAACAGGAAACCGGGATAAGAGGCAAAAGTGTAATCGTTGAACACAGCATTGTTAACGTGAGTTCGGTATAAGAAAACGATTGAAAAAGTTGTGGGAATGAAATATTTTT
>ERZ780117.166-NODE-166-length-32787-cov-22.440670_pt1 | contig 32787 bp, 28 predicted proteins | sample MGYA00510985_ERZ780117 | MGnify/ENA primary metagenome ERZ780117 (study PRJEB29588, sample SAMEA2159553) | human gut metagenome | biome: human gut; feature: human-associated habitat; material: faeces | place: Denmark | collected 2008/2010 ...
GCAGCACCTCGTCCACCATGATGAGCAGCTTGCCCGCCCAGTCGGAATTGAACTGTCTGCGGAAGTCCTCATTAGTGTTGAACGTCACGTTGTTTTGGAATACGGCTTTCAGGAAGTTCAGGAACGTGCTTTTGCCCGTGTTCCTCTCTTCGGACACGAGCAGGAGGATGGGCAGTTTCTGAACGGGATAGAGGTAGAGCAGCTGCAAGTAGTCCATGCCCAACTCGTACTGTTCGCCGAAGATGTGTTCCACCAACGAACGGATGCAGGGGAAGTCGCCCTCCTGCGGCTGGTGGCTTATCGGCTCGTAGAGGTTGAGGAACTTGCCGACAACGGGCTGGTAGCCCACATGGTCGGGAACGGTGCAGAAGCCGTCATACTTGGGAACGCTCGCCATATAGTCCTTGCCGTAGTCCTGCCGCAGGGTCTCGGAGTTCCATGCGATGCGTTTCCTCACATAGCCGCCGTCAATACGGGGCTGGTTTACAATCTTGTAGAGCGCGGTGCCTACTCGGATGAATGTTTCTTTCTTTTCCATGTCTTTAATACAGATTTAGTGCCGCCGACACCTTGTCGGCAGGCGGATTAAACATGGCTGCAAAGCTACGACAGGGCGGCTAAAGCCTTGATACGTAAAACTATGCAGAACGACGCAAAAGAAACCGATGGATAAGAAAATACAGCAGGATGGGCAATACCAACCTTAAAATGGCGAAAAGAAAAAGCCCGAAGAAGCAAAACCTCACTTCTTCGGACTGATATGATAGTGGTATGGATGTGTAACCACACGGGCGTATTGACGAATGGATATATTGACGAATAATCGCACCCATTAACATTTACATGGCTGTCTGTCGCTTAACGAAAGCCACAGAATTTGTCTGTCTTTTCGCAAGCACATCCTTTCCAAAAGGGCATTGCGCACCCTTGCGGCATTGGGTGTGTTGATATGGAAGGCAAGTGCAACGACCATTGGCAGGGCATACACTTCCAAAAAATAACCGTTAGGTAGCTTGATGCGCCTTTCCACCTCGCAAGGATTCAACCCTCCGCTCTTATACAGGGCTCGGATGGCGGCACGAAGTGTCGGGGCGATAACATCGAAAAACTTCACCAATTCCATTTCGCTCATCCATACGCTGGCGGCATCGGACGGTACGGCAACCCTGCCGTACTCGTCCATCGTGATTGTTGCCCGTTTCATACCCTGTGCGTTTATATGGCGAAACGTCCACTAACCTTACTCTCGAAAGCGGATATGTCGTTTTCGAGTTTCTTGTTCGTCACCTTCGCATAAATTTGTGTGGTGGTGATATTCGTATGCCCTAAAATCTTACTCACGCTCTCTATCGGCATACCGTAATTGAGAGCCAAAACAGCGAATGAATGGCGGGCGAGGTGAAATGTTAAATTCTTTTTAATCCCGCATATGTCAGCAATTTCTTTCAGGTAAGAGTTAAGTTTTTGATTGCTTAATACAGGCAGCAACCGTCCGTCTGATAGTTTGTCCTCGTACTTTTTCAATATTGCCAAAGGAGTTTTCAGCAGGGGGAGATTGACCGCAGTGGAAGTTTTTTGCCTGTGCAGCCGCAACCATTGTTTCCCGTCGAATGAAATACAGACATTTTCTTTGGTAAGGTTCTTTACATCCACGTATGACAACCCCGTGAAGCAAGAAAAGATGAATACGTCTCGAACTTGTTCCAATCGACGCGAATTAAAGTCCTTTTGGAGAATACGCTCCAGTTCCTGCTCCGTCAGATAGCCCCTGTCCACCGCTTTCATGTGAATATGATAGTTTGCAAACGGGTCGATGGTTATCCATCCGTTGTTTTTGGCGATGAGGACTATCTTGCGGAATATCTGCATGAACTTGCCCGTAGTATTCTCGTTGCACCGGCTGACGGTACGGAGATAAAACTCGAAGTCCGTCACGAACTTGTGGTCAATCTCCCGCAGGGCGATGTCAGACACTTTATATTTCACTTTCATAAATTCTTCCAGCCGGCGGTAAGTCCGGTCATATTTCACCAGCGTAGCCGGAGCCTTGCTGATGCCGTTCAGTTTGGAAGCGTCCTCATTATGTTGCTTGAATAACTCCAACAGGGTATGTTGCCTTACCTCGTACCCCAGAAACGCATTGCGTACCTTCTCCGCCGTGACAAACGAATCACGCGATTCCACGTACCGGTAATGATTGCTCAGGGCTGTGCGGATGTCCTCCAGCATAGAGTTCATCTGTCTTGCCTTGACACTGTTTCCTGCCGCTTTCCCGGCTTTCGTGTCCCACAATGACGGTTCTATGTCCAGTTTGGAATTGAACTGCACCATGTCACCGTTCACCGTCAGGCGGATCATGATACCCGCCTTGCCTGACTTGTTCAGGTAGTTTTTCCTCAGATAAAAGAGGATTCGGAATGTACTTTTGCTCATAAACCTTTTAATTTTGCTCCTTCGTTACAACTGTTACACATTGCCTGCAAAGGAAAGATTAATAATTGATTTACAAGCGGACATTTTAATGACAACAGACGACAAATCAGCGACTTACAAAGAAAATCGTTACAATTCCAAAAGCCCGTTTTTTCTGTAACGATTTGGTAACTCAACTTTGTCTGTTTGGGGAATTTGTTTGTCTTCAGAATGGCTCTAAAAAGAAAAAACAAAGCCCACAAATCATTGATTTTGTGGGCTTTGTCATTCGCTGGCTTTCAGATGTCTCTGAAGCCTTGCGGTGCGTACGGGACTCGAACCCGTGACCTCCTGCGTGACAGGCAGGCATTCTAACCAGGCTGAACTAACGCACCTGATGCGAATAAGGTTTGTCTTTTATGTCTTGCGGTGCGTACGGGACTCGAACCCGTGACCTCCTGCGTGACAGGCAGGCATTCTAACCAGGCTGAACTAACGCACCCTTTCGGACATCTCCTTATTTGCGGTTGCAAAGGTATGAATATTTTTTATAACGGCCAAAGAATGTAGAGACTTTTTATAAAAAAAGTTGCAAAAGCAGGGCGTCATGATAGTTTTTGCCGTCAAAAAGCCAGTCTTTCAGTTCTGTTGAGCGTATAAATCCGCATTTTTCGAACAGTCTTAGTGACTGGATGTTGTCTTTGTCTACATACGCATATATTTGATGGAGGTGCAAAATGCTGGTTGAATATTCCTTTATTTTGCTGATTGTCGCTTGAGCCAGACCCTGATTCCTAAATTTTTTTTCTATAACAATGCCAATTTCGGCCCTCATGTGCTTCGGGTCAAAATTTATAAGGTCAACAATTCCAACAACTTCGTTATTGCCGTTTTCTATCATCATCCTGACTTGACGGTCGGTGTAAATGTCGTTTTTTGAATTGGCGATATATTCGTAAAGTGTATATCGTGAATACGGGACACTTGTCACGCCGACATTCCATAAATCGTCGTCATTCTCGATGATGTATAGCAAATCGAGGTCTTCCGGCTCCATGGCCCTCAGGCGTACAGGGTGAGGTTTCGCTGTCATCAATTTATGATTTCTTTGTTTGTTATTATGAAGTTGTATTTCGGGTTGTATGTCCCTATGAATACGTGCTTTTGCGGATGTCGGGAGAATATTTCCAATATCTTTTCGTATTTATAAGAACTGGTGTCATATACCGCATAAACAGGATTGTTTTTGTTTCCTGCATGTGGAATGGCCAGGTGTCCGTCCGGATTTGAATTTTCGTCGCATTCAATATAATCAGCTTCGAGGCCTTTTTTTTCGGCAATCAGGCGGCATGAAGCAAGAGATTTGGCCGAGCCGATGAACAAATAGCGTGAGGTTGTTTTCTTTCTTTTTCCCCTAAAGCCCAACACCTTATTTATATAATGGTGTGACATCTTTGCTAATTCGAACGTGGCTTTTATGTATATGGCGGCATTTATGGGGATTGATAGCCAGAACCCGAGATGCCCGTAATGCTTACGGAAGAAGATAAGCATGGCTTTGTAGAATATGTGGACATATCTGAACGATGACTTTTGCGTGCTTTCCCCCTTGTAGTGAAGTATCTGGGTTGGAAGATACCAGTTTTCAAAGTTTTCCTGCAACAGTCTGTATGACAGGTCGATGTCTTCACCATACATGAAAAAGTCTTCGTCCAGCAGTCCTGTTTTTGACAGGGCGCTTTTCCTTGCCATGAAAAAAGCTCCGCTTATGACTTCGATACGTTCCGGTTTATCCCATGGCATGTCGCACATATAATACTTGCCGAAGCGTTTGTTAGCCGGGTATTTGGCGCACAGGCCACACATCTTGTAGAATGAAGTCATTGGTGTGGGCAGTCCGCGGCGGCTTTCCAGCGCACGTTCGCCGTTGTTTTTCAGCATCTGTACACCGAGTCCTCCAGCCTGCGGATGCGTATCCATGAAGTGCAGGCATCCCTTTATTGTGTTTTCACCGACGAACGTGTCGGGGTTCAGCAACAGTACATACTTGCCTGACGCACGCTTTATGGCCGTGTTGTTGGCTTTTGCGAAGCCGTTGTTGTGATTGCTTGCGATGAGTTTTATCCCTTTGCAGCGGCTGCTGATGTAATCTGGCGTGCCGTCTTTTGAGTGGTTGTCAACCACGTATATTTCCGCTTCCACGCCTTCGAGGGCCTTTTGCAGGCTGTCAAGGCATTGCAGCAGATAATGCTTTACGTTGTAACTTACTATGATGACAGACAACTTCATTGCTCTCCTCCCGTTTCAGATATACACCGGCTGGGGCTTGGATATATGAATATCAGGCATACGAGGCATATTATTGCCATGTATCCGAAAGCCACGTTTTTGTCGAACAAATAGTATAAGAGCGTGTTGGCTGCCATAGGCACGCAAAGCATCATCATCCTTACGCTTCCCCATTTTGAAAGGGCGCGCCCTTTGTCGGCGGCAAGTTCGGCTATTGTCTTTTTTAACTTGAACAGCTTTAGCGATAGCGGTATCATGCCTATCGTGAGGATTGTCATGACAGACATTGTTATGAATTCCGCATTTGCGTCGCTCGAAAAGCCGCAGGGCAACGGCATTCTGGTCTCATACAGGAATACGATTGCCAGCGAAACAATGATTCCTGCGTACATTTCGGTTGCAAGTAGCCGTCGGGCTTTTTTTATGGTATGGGATGTTGCCATTGCAAAAATATGTGATTATAAGTGTGTGTCTGCTTTATGGTTACGTCATTGCTTCCCGTCAAACGGTACACGGTTTATGATTGAGCGCCCGAGAGTAACCTCGTCGGTGTATTCAAGCTCTTCTCCGACCGAAACTCCTCTTGCTATCACGCTAAGCTTCACATCCGCTTTGGACAGTTTGCGGTAGATGTAGAAGTTCGTGGTGTCGCCTTCCATGTCGGGGCTTAGTGCAAGTATCACCTCGGTTACACCGCCTGCGGCGACTCTCTCTATCAGCGAGTCTATCTCGATGTCGCCGGGTCCGATGCCGTCCATGGGCGATATCACTCCTCCGAGTACGTGGTACAGGCCGTTGTACTGCTGCGTGTTTTCAATGGCCATAACGTCCTGCACGTTTTCCACCACGCATACGGTCGATGCGTCGCGGCGCTTGTTCGAGCAAATAGGGCACACTTCGGTATCGCTTATGTTGTGGCATACGGTGCAATATCTTATTTCATTGCGCATGTCGCCAATCGCCTTTACAAAGCGGCTTACTTTGTCTTTGTCCTGGCGCAGCAGGAACAAAGCCAGCCTTAATGCCGTCTTTTGGCCTACTCCAGGCAATCCGGCCAGTTCGGAAACGGCCTTGGCAAACAGTTGCGACGGGTATTGTTGAAGCATGATTTTAAAGATTTCCGGCGGCAAAGTTACTTTAATATGCCGTAATAACCAAGACAAAACATCTTTTTGTTGGCCCCATGTTGTTATATTCGCTTCCGCCTTGTTTTCCATGCCGTCATGTCTTTTTGTGTGCCTTTTTTCATCAGCCGTGTAACCGCTTGAAATGCAGTGCGTTGCAAAACATGGTCTTTTGTCGCGTGAAAGGCGGCATTTTAGCGCGTAAAAGACGGCCTTTTGGCTTGCCGTTTGCCGTCTGTTTGAAACCGTCTGCTTGTTCATGCCGGTGGGAATGGCCGTAAAGGGGGCATGCCTTCCGCAGCATGTGCAAGGGTGTTCTGCTGCTTTTCCCTGTTTTTATTTTGCATTGCGCCCGGTTTGCATTATCTTTAGATAAGATAAGCTGCACCTCGGCAATGAAAATAAAATGCCGTTTCACGTCTTTTTATTTTGCATTGCGCTCGGTTTGCATTATCTTTGCACACGGTAAAATTGGCGGACAGGGCTTTCTGTCCGGCTTGTATGATAAAGTTGTTGTGCATGGCTGTTGGTTTTTACCGTGGCCTCATATTGTGTCAGGAAAACGCGTCATGCGGAAGAATTTGTTGATATGGAAATAAAAAAGTCTGAATTTGTAATAAGCAACTCTACCTGGACGATGTGTCCAAAAGACGGCAAGCCTGAATATGCTTTTATAGGCAGGAGCAACGTTGGCAAGTCGAGTCTGATAAACATGTTGTGCAATCATAAGAACTTGGCCAAGACATCATCCACACCAGGCAAGACTTTGCTGATAAATCATTTTATAATCAATAACGAATGGTATTTGGTTGACCTTCCTGGATATGGCTTTGCCAAACGTTCAAAGACAGTCCAGAAAAAGCTGGAACAGATGATAACCTCGTATATCCTGCAGCGTGAGCAGCTTGTCAACGTGTTCGTGCTGATAGACATACGCCACGGTTTCATGCCTATTGACCGTGAGTTCATCGACTGGCTGGGACGCAGCAGTGTACCGTTTTCGATAATATTCACCAAGGCCGACAAGCTTGGCCCCGTAAAAGCAAGGACGTCGGTTGAAGGCTATATGGACTCTCTGCGTGAAACATGGGAGGAGCTGCCTCCGTATTTCATAACGAGCAGTGAGAAAAAGGACGGGCGTGACGACGTGCTTGACTATATAGAAAGTATAAACAAAACATTGAAGGAAGGCAAGTAGAGTTCATTATGGCAAGCGTTACACCTTATCTTGACGTGCAGCATCTGACCAAGTCCTTCGGCTCTCGCGTTCTTTTCAATGACATATCCTTCGGTATTGCCGAAGGACAGAAAGTCGGGCTTGTAGCACGTAACGGCTCGGGCAAGTCCACATTGCTGTCGATTATTGCCGGAACAGAGGGATATGATTCCGGCAGTATAATATTCCGCCGTGACCTGCGCGTAGGGTATCTTGAGCAGTCGCCCGGATTCAATGCGTCTGATACCGTGCTCGATGCCTGTTTCAACCATGCCGGCAACGAGGAAAAAATCCTCAAGGCCAAGCAGATACTTACACAGTTGAAAATAGAAGACCTTGCGCAGACCATGGGCACGCTCAGCGGAGGGCAGCAGCGTCGCGTGGCTTTGGCCAACGTTTTGCTTACCGAGCCAGACATGCTCATACTTGACGAGCCTACAAACCATCTTGACCTTGAAATGATAGAGTGGCTTGAAGGTTATCTGGCGAGAGGCAGCAAGACGCTTTTGATGGTTACCCATGACAGGTTTTTCCTCGACAAGGTGTGCTCTGTGATATTTGAGCTTTGCGACAAGACGATTTATACCTATCGCGGAAATTACAGCTATTATCTGGAAAAACGTCAGGAACGCATCGACAACACCCGTGCAGAGATAGCCCGTGCCAACAACCTGTACAGGAAAGAGCTTGACTGGATGAGGCGGATGCCGCAGGCCAGGGGGCATAAGGCGCGTTACCGCGAGGACGCTTTCTACGAGCTGGAGAAAATAGCGAAGCAACGCATCGAGGAAAGGCAGGTAAGGCTTAAGTCAAAGAACATATACATCGGCAGCAAGATATTTGAATGCCAGTATATATCGAAAAGCTGGGGCGAGGGAAATGTGATATTGAAAGATTTTTATTATAACTTCGCCCGGTATGAAAAGATGGGGATCGTTGGAAATAACGGTACGGGAAAATCTACATTCATAAAGCTGCTGCTTGGATTGGAGAAGCCGGACAGCGGACGTTTTGACATAGGCTCGACTGTGAAGTTCGGTTATTTCTCGCAGGAGGGGATGAAGATAGACAGGCAAAAGAAGGTTATCGATGTGGTGACAGATATCGCCGAATACATCGATATGGGCGGAGGCAAACACCTGTCAGCTTCCCAGTTCCTTCAATATTTTCTTTTCACGCCGGAGCAACAGCACGACTATGTGTATAAACTGAGTGGCGGAGAGACGAGAAAGCTTTATCTCTGCACAGTGTTGATGAGAAATCCCAACTTCCTTGTACTTGACGAGCCGACGAATGATTTGGACATACAGACACTGCAGATACTGGAAGAATATTTGGCGGATTTTCCCGGATGTGTCATAATCGTAAGCCATGACCGCTATTTTATGGATAAGGTTGTTGACCATCTGCTCGTTTTCAAAGGCGGTGGCGACGTGCGGGACTTCCCCGGTAATTACACTCAATACCGCGAATGGTGTTCGCTTGAAAGCAAGGATGCTGTAACTGAGGCAAAAAAAACACCTGTGGCAATGGAGAAACGCCATTCAGAACGGAGGCGGATGACTTATAAGGAGAAAATGGAATATGCCAGTCTGGAACGGGAAATTTCTGAACTTGAAGCGGAGCGCAAGCTGCTTGAAGAGCAACTTTGCAGCGGCATGCTTTCTGTGGAAGAGCTTACGGAAAAAAGCAAGAGGCTACCCGTGCTAAAGGATGAACTTGACGTGAAAGAAATGCGCTGGTTGGAATTGTCCGAAATAGCTGACGGAAAAGATATTATGACGGGCATGGAATAGGAATGTACCGTCTTGGATATGGGTGTTTTGCGCGCTTAAAAATAGTTAAAAATGTGAGAAAGGCCGGTTTATGTGCTTTTTCTTCAATATAAATTATTAATTTTGCACGTCAAATTTAGAAAATCGACCGTTTGTTTCCGTCCGTGAAACAAATTCAATCATTAAATTTCCATACGTACATTATATGTATAGCAAAGACGAACTTTTATCTAAAGATGTCGCCGAACTTGAAAGTATTGCCGGACAGTTGGGTGCTAAAATAAAGTCTGGTGACAGCCAGGAAGATATTGTTTATTCAATTCTTGACAAGCAAGCCGAAGTGGAAGGCAGTAAAAATCCGCTTGGCACTAAACGCCGTAGAGTGCGCATCGTAAAGAAAGATACCGACAGGGTGTATTCTGTAAACGGAAAGGAAGGGGAAAACTTCGACCTAAAGAAAAACAAAGTTGCTCCCGAAGTTCCTTCTCTGTTCAATGATGTGCAGGCTGCGGCTCCGGCAAAACCGAAAGCAACAAGGGGAAGAGCTAAGGCAAAAGCAGATGCGCCGGCTGCGGTTGACACTCCAAATACAGATATTAAAAATCCGGTAGAGGAGCAAGAGCAGGCAGACATTGCCGATATGGCTCTTCAAACTGTGCCTGAAACACCGTCGGATGAAATAAAGGTTGACGAAGGCGCTGAAGTTTCTGTACCTCCATTCATGCAGGATGAAGAGGACACTGTGTCGGAAGTGCTGCCGGATGTGCCAGAGGAAGGATATTCTTCAAACGACAGCGATGACGATGTTGACGGGCAGTCGGATTTGCTTGCTCAACTTCAGGCAAAAGTAAACGCTCATAACGAACTTGCAGACGAGAAGCGTGAGGCCGTTGTATCGGGCGTGTGGGATGGCGACCCAGGAGATGGAACTGATTTCATAACCGTGGTTGACCTGCCTATAGAAGACCAGATGGCCATTCCTAATTTTGATATGTTTGACAATCCGACAGCTCCTTTGGATATGAATACGGTTGCGTATGCTCCGCGTATGGAACAGGATGTTATGCAGGCTTTTGATTTTGAAGACATCATCACCGCCAATGGAGTGCTTGAAATAATGCCGGACGGATACGGTTTCCTGCGTTCAAGTGACTACAACTATCTTTCCTCGCCTGATGATATCTATGTCTCGATAGCCCAGATTAAGCGTTACGGGCTTAAAACAGGAGATGTGGTAGAATGCCATGTACGTCCTCCGCACGATGGAGAAAAGTATTTCCCGTTGACAACCATTGACAAGATAAACGGCCGTGACGCTGCAGAAGTGCGTGACAGGATTCCTTTCGACCATCTTACGCCGCTTTTCCCGGACGAGAAGTTCACGTTGTGCGGCGACCCGTCAACGACCAATCTCAGCACAAGGATTGTGGATTTGTTCTCGCCTATAGGCAAAGGACAGCGTGCGCTTATCGTAGCCCAGCCAAAGACTGGTAAGACAATATTGATGAAAGACATTGCCAATGCCATTGCGGCAAACCATCCGGAGGCTTATCTGATGATGCTACTTATTGACGAGCGTCCTGAAGAAGTAACGGACATGGCACGCACAGTGAACGCTGAGGTGATAGCTTCAACATTTGATGAACCGGCGGAACGTCACGTAAAGATTGCCGGGATTGTGCTTGAAAAGGCAAAACGGATGGTGGAATGTGGCCATGATGTTGTGATATTCCTTGATTCGATAACCCGTCTTGCGCGTGCATACAACACCGTTGCGCCGGCCAGTGGCAAGGTTCTTACCGGTGGTGTGGACGCCAATGCCTTGCAGAAGCCAAAGCGTTTCTTTGGCGCAGCCAGAAACATTGAGGGCGGTGGTTCTCTGACAATAGTGGCAACTGCACTTATTGACACCGGCAGCAAGATGGATGAAGTGATATTTGAGGAATTCAAAGGAACTGGTAATATGGAACTCCTGCTTGACCGCAACTTGAGCAACAAGCGAATATTCCCGGCTGTTAATCTTGTCGCATCAAGTACCCGTCGTGATGATTTGTTGCAAGACAAGCTAACACTTGACCGCATGTGGGTGCTTCGTAAGTTCATTGCGGACATGAATCCGATAGAGGCGATGAATACAATACATGACCGGATTGTGCATACTCGTGATAATGATGAATTTCTTGCCACGATGAACTCTTAGACTTTTGAAAAGGTATGGACTATTGGTTATGTTCTTAACTTTTGCCATGAAAATTTGGGTGTGATGATATTTTTGTGTAAATTTGCACCCGATTTGGGGTTCCGTAGCTCAGTTGGATTAGAGCAACGCCCTTCTAAGGCGTGGGTCTAGGGTTCGAATCCCTACGGAATCACAGGAAAAAGGACTTCGTTAGAAGTCCTTTTTTTGATGTGCAAACTTGCCTGTATATTTAATATTGTGAGTTTGTTTTTGTGAGAAATGCAGAAAAATGTTTATTTTTGCAATAACAAACTGACCTTGATAATCGCATTATGAAATACACTTTGATTATATTGTTGATTTTTTTCTCTTCGCATGTGAGTGCACAACAAAAGCATGAATGGGAACAATATTTGTACCAACTAAGCGAGATGGAAGACATTGAGGCGGATGTTTGGGAGTCTTATTATGACATGCTTTGTGACTTGGAAGCCAATCCGATAAACATAAACACCGCAACTCGCGAAGAATTGGAGCAATTACCGTTTCTTACGGCGAAAGAAGTTGAAGATATAAGCGAATACCTTTATTTGCACGGGCCGATGAAATCGCTTGGAGAGTTGGCTATGATTGAAGGTTTGGACTATTTCAAAAGGCGTCTTTTGTTTTATTTCTCTTATGCCGGAGAGGTTAAGGACAGGACTTTTCCTACGATGAAAAATATTTTGAAATACGGCAAACATGACTTGATGGGAACGGTGAAGATACCATTTTACAAGCGCAAAGGCGACAAGGATGGGTATGCCGGTTATCAATACAAGCATAGTATAAGGTATGATTTTACTTATGGCGACAGGGTGAGGTTGGGCGTTTTGGGAGCGCAAGATGCAGGAGAACCTTTTTTTGCAGGAGAAAACAAGTTAGGATATGATTTCTATTCGTTTTATCTTGTACTTAAAAAGTTAGGGCGGATAAAAACTTTGGCGCTTGGCCGTTACCGTGTAAGATTTGGCATGGGGCTTGTAATAAATAACAATTTTAGTTTTGGAAAGTTGTCAGCCCTTTCGTCCTTGGGGCGTGGAGGCAGTAATATCCGCGCCCATTCGTCGCTGTCGAGCGGCAATTACCTGCAAGGAGCGGCGGCGACGGTGAATGTTGCGAAAGGTCTTGATGTCAGCGCATTTGTTTCATACAGGAAGTTTGACGCGACATTGAATGCCGATGACGGTACAATTGCCACTATCCTGGAGTCAGGATACCATCGTACGGAAACAGAGATGGGTAAGAAAAACAATTCTTCCCATATATTGGCAGGTGGCAATATGGATTATCGGTTTGGTGGATTTCATGTCGGTTTGACCGGTGTATATGTTTCTTTGGACAAAAGGTTAAAGCCTAAGACTGAGGCCGTTTACCGCCGTCATTACGCCAGCGGAATGGATTTTTATAACATAGGCGTTGATTATGGCTATACGGGGCACAGGATTTCATTTCATGGAGAGACGGCAACGGGAGGATGCAATGCTGTTGCGACAGTCAACTCGTTGAGTTACAGTCTTACGGACAACTTTGACCTGTTGGCTCTACAGCGGTTTTATTCGTTCAGATATTATTCATTGTTCGCGGAAAGTTTTAGCGAGGGTGGGGCGGTTCAGAATGAAAGTGGTGTGTATTTGGGTGCCAATTGGCGGCCTTTTCCGAACTTGAGCGTCATGGCGTATTCCGATTTCGCATATTTTGCATGGCCAAAATATCAGGCGTCAGACAGTTCCCGGTCATTCGACAATTTATTGCAAATGACATACGCTACGGGCGGATGGGCTTTTTCCGCACGTTATCGGTACAAGATGCGTGAACGTGACAATGAAGGAAAAACCGCATTGATTTTCAAGAAAGAGCATAAGGGACGCTTGTCGGCGGCGTATGACAACGGCGTTTGGGGCGGTAAGTTCCAGGCAGATGTTGCCTATGTGGATTACAAGAAGAAAAGTTTTGGCTGGATGCTAAGTCAGAATGTCAGTGTGAGGATGGATAAATTGCTTTATGCAATAATGTCGTTCGGGTATTTTGATACTGACGATTATGACAGCAGGGTGTATTCATACGAAAGAGGTATGCGCTATTCATTTTATTCGCCGGCATACTATGGGAATGGTATCAGGGCTGCGTTGTTGGCCGCGTCAGACTTTTCAGATAAGATAACGGTAACAGCCAAGGTCGGTGTCACAAAATATTTTGACCGTGACAAGATAGGAAGCGGTTATCAGGAAATTGACGGTTCGTCAGCCACTGACCTTGAACTGCAGTTGAGGCTTCGGCTGTAATGAAAACAGGCTGAATACGGTTATTGTCTTGATAAACCGTATTCAGCCTGTGTAAAGTTTTTCATTTTGCCAGGAAAGGCTTAGCCTAAATATTTCATCAGTATCTTGGCATTGCCGCTTTCACGCAGCTTGGCGATGCTTTTTTCCCTGATTTGGCGTACACGTTCGCGCGTAAGTCCGAGCTGGTCGCCAATTTCTTCAAGGCCTTTCTCATGGCATCCTATGCCGAAACATTCGCGTATGATTGTTATCTCACGTTCTTTCAATACTTTGCTGAGAACCGTATTAAGCTCAAGTGCCATAGACTCATGGTCTACAACACGGTCGGTACGGCTGTCCTCACCGCTCGGCATAACGTCAAGCATGCAGTTGTCCTCACCGTCTTGGAACGGTGCGTCAATGCTGACATGATGTCCGTCGGCAGCCAGAGACTGGCCTATCTTTTCCTCGTCGAGCTTTGTCACCTCCGAAAGCTCTGATACTGACGGGTGACGTTGGTTCTCCTGCTCGAATTTGTTTATCTCGTGGTTGATTTTGTTCAGTGAACCAACCTGGTTCAGCGGAAGGCGCACGATGCGGCTCTGCTCGGCTATTGCCTGCAAGATACTTTGCCTAATCCACCATACGGCGTAGGAAATGAATTTGAAACCGCGGGTCTCGTCGAATTTCTGGGCGGCCTTGATAAGACCAATATTACCTTCATCTATCAAGTCGGTAAGCGTAAGTCCTTGGTGCTGGTACTGCTTGGCAACAGAAACGACAAAGCGCAGGTTTGCTGTGACAAGTTTGTTTTTTGCTCTTTCACCTTCAGGACCGCCTTTCTTAATCTTCTGCGCAAGTTCAATTTCCTCGTCTATGGAAATCAGAGGAGCGCGTCCTATTTCAACAAGATATTTGTCTAAAGCCTCGCTTGAGCGGTTGGTAATACTTTTTTGAATCTTAAGTTGTCTCATCTAAATGCCTTGAAAATGTAAGTTCCTGATTATTAAGCTGATAGCTCATTTTACCTCTAAAAACGGTGCAAAATTACAAAAAATATCAATAAGTTGTTCCACTTTATAGGTTAAAAATTTGCAAATTAAATCTAATGCGTTGTTTCCTGCAAGTTCGTTTACTTGTGTAAAGGCAGTTTTACGGCCATGGCTTTTAGGCTGGTTTGTTTGGTATTATTTCAGAGTGGGAGCGAGGTGGCACAACCGGTGGCGGTGCTTTGTATTTCAATATGCGGCGTTTGGCATTGTAAAATGTGGTCTTTTGCTGTGTAAAATGCCGTTAATTACCGTGCAAAATGCCGCATTTTGTAGAAGAACAGATGTTCTGTTCCTATTTTGTTGATAATCAGAAGGTTGGACTTTTAATAAATGCAAAAGCCTGCTTCGATAATTTGTTTGATAACGAAACAGGCTTTTGCCTATGTGCTTATTCAAATACTTCTTCTATGCCGCCGGGCTGGTAATCGTCAAATTCTGAAGAACAAGGATTAAAGTCTTCAGGTATGTCGAACTTTTCGTCGGGACTATATCCGAGCGATTTGTCTGCAAATACTTTCTGCATGTAATAAGCCCAAATGGGAAGAGCCATGTTCGCTCCTTGTCCCATGTGGGTCGAGTCGAAATGGATGTCGCGGTCTTCTCCGCCAACCCAGCAGCCGCTTACCAGAGATGGGGTAAATCCCATGAACCACGCGTCGGAATTTCGATTTGTAGTGCCGGTTTTGCCGCCCATGTCGCAATTAATGTTATACCGGTAACGCATGCGGCTTCCCGTTCCGCCGTTCATCACCGCGCGCAGCATTTCAAGCATCTTGTATGTGCTTTCCTCGCTTATCACCTCGTTCATGCGCGGCTGGAAAGTCGCTATGACATTGCCCTCGCTGTCCTCGATTTTAGAGACAAACATCGGGAAACAGTGTATTCCGTGGTTGGCAAAAGTTGTATATGCTGATACCATTTCGGCAACTGAGACTTCATTCGGGCCGAGGCAAAGAGCCATTGACGGGAATATGCCGTATGTATTTATACCGAAGTCACCGAGAATGCGCAATAAATCCTGTGGGTTTAGCCTGCTCATGAGGTATGCTGAAATCCAGTTGTTCGATTGTGCGAGTCCCCATTTCAGCGTTACCATCTGGCCGTATCGCGCACGGCTGCCGTTGCGCGGAGTCCAGTTGCCGTAAGTCTGCTGCACGTTTGGAGCTACATCGCATGGCGACATGCCGTTTGACATGCAAAGCGAATAAAGGAATGGCTTTATTGTCGACCCGACCTGGCGGCGTCCCTGTGTGGCCATGTCGTATGTGAAGTGGGTGAAATCGACACCTCCTACGTATGCCTTTACCGCTCCGTTTTTGGGATCCATGCTTACAAAGCCTGCACGCAGGAAAGACTTGATGTACCTTATCGAATCTAAAGGTGTCATCACCGTGTCCACCGCTCCATGATATGTGAATACCGACATCTCGACCGGTGTCCTGAACGCCTTTTGTATTTCTTCTTCCGTAGAGCCTTGCTCCTTCATGGCCCTGTAGCGTTCACTTTGGCGTATAGAGCGGGTCAATATGTTTCTTACTTCGGCAGCGGTCAGCGCGTTTGTGAAAGGTGCATTGGGCTTTGTCCTGTTTTCTTTGGAAAAAGCCGGTTGGAGATAATGACCCACATGCTTTATTACAGCTTCCTCGGCATATCGTTGCATCCGTGAATCTATAGTTGTGAAAATCTTAAGTCCGTCTGTATAGACGTTGTAATGTTCTCCGTTCTTCTTGAAGTTCTTGTTGCACCATCCATATAAAGGGTCTGTTTCCCAGGCAGTTGAGTCAATGCTGTATTGTATGCGGTTCCATGACGGGTAATCGTCAAGGTTGGGCTTTTCTGCCATAATATACCGCCGAAGGAAATCTCTGAAATAAGTCGCGATACCGTCCTTGTGGTCTATCCTGTGGAAGTTTAGTGCTAATTGCTCGTTTGACGCTTCTCTGTATTGTGCTTCGGTAATATATCCAGCCTTTGCCATTTGTCCAAGCACTACGTTGCGCCGTTCCACGCATCTGTCAGGGTATCTTACAGGATTAAAATAAGAAGGGTTTTTGCACAAGCCGATAAGTGTGGCGGCTTCATTTAAAGACAGGTCTTTGGGATTTTTCCTGAAATAAACATCTGAAGCGGTCTTTATGCCGACGGCATTATGCAGGAAATCAAAATAGTTGAGATACATGGTGATGATTTCTTCCTTGGTATAAAACCGTTCCAACTTTACCGCAATAACCCACTCGATAGGTTTTTGCATCACGCGTTCGAGTGTGCTTTTCGCCGTTGCCGAGTAAAGCTGTTTCGCCAGTTGCTGAGTTATTGTCGAACCGCCGCCGGCGCTTTTCTGTCCAAGGATGCCGCGTTTGACAATTGCTCTTGTCAAGGCAATGAAGTCAATTCCGGAGTGGTCGTAAAAGCGTTCGTCTTCTGTTGCCACGAGTGCTTGCACCAAATAAGGCGACAGACTGTTGAAGTCTACGTGTACACGGTTCTCCCTATTTATATTATATGTACCAAGTATCTTGCCGTCAACAGAATATACCTGTGACGCATATCGGCTTATTGGGTTCTGCAAATCGGCTATGTCAGGCATGTATCCTATCCATCCAAACCAAATGGAAGTAAACGCCACCGCTAAAAATATTACAGAAGTGCAAAGCACGCCCCACAATATGCGGACAAATGTTTTCCTCATTTTTTCTTGTTCATAGACTATTTAGCTGCAAAAATACTACTTTTCTTTTTATTTATCCAGCATAAATTAAAAATAATGCTTAACTTAGCACACGAATTTGTATTTACAATTAACAGCAATGGCAATACATAACTTTGTTACAATCGCCGATTTGTCACGTGAGAAAATCCTCTATATGATAAAATTGGCGCAGGAATTTGAAAAACATCCCAATAGGGAAATTCTAAAAGGAAAGGTCGTGGCTACGTTGTTTTTTGAACCGTCCACGCGTACGAGACTTAGTTTTGAAACTGCAGCCAACCGCCTTGGTGCGCGTGTAATCGGTTTTAGCGATGCTAAAGTTACCAGTGCTACAAAGGGAGAGACTTTGAAAGACACAATTCTGATGGTATCAAATTATGCAGACGTGATAGTTATGCGTCATTATATTGAGGGAGCCGCGCAGTATGCAAGCGAGGTGGCTCCCGTGCCCATAATCAATGCGGGTGACGGCGCACACCAGCATCCGTCACAGTGCATGCTTGACCTTTATTCAATATACAAGACGCAAGGAACCCTGGAAAACCTTGAAATCTGCCTTGTAGGTGACTTGAAGTACGGGCGTACCGTACATTCATTGCTCATGGCCATGCGCCATTTTAACCCGACATTCCATTTTATTGCTCCAAAAGAACTTGCCATGCCTGATGAGTATAAGCAGTATTGCAAGGATAACGGGATAACGTTTATAGAACATACGGATTTCAATGAGGAAGTGATAGGCAAGGCTGACATTCTTTATATGACCCGTGTACAGAAGGAACGCTTTTCGGATTTGATGGAATATGAAAAGGTGAAGAATGTTTATATTCTTAAAAACGATATGCTCCAGAATGCGCGTGCGAACATGAAAATACTTCATCCGTTGCCACGGGTTAATGAGATTGAATATGAGGTGGATACAAACGTGCACGCATATTACATCCAGCAGGCACAAAACGGACTTTATGCACGTGAGGCTATAATATGTGACGTGCTGGGTATATCGTTCGATGAAATTGTGAATGACAAAACAATAATAGAATAAAAACTCCATTAAACAAGTCTTGGAAAAATGAATAAGAAAGAGAGACTGGTGGCGGCTATTGAAAACGGAACCGTTATAGACCACATACCTTCGGAGAAAACATACGAAGTGGCAAGTGTACTCGGACTGCAAAATCTTGATACCGTAGTGACAATCGGGTATAATTACTTGTCAAAAAAGATAGGCCGAAAGGGCATAATAAAGATAGAAAACAAGTTTTTCAGCGATGAAGAAATATCCCGCTTGTCTGTAGTTGCTCCCAATGTTGTGCTGAACATAATACGAAACTTTGAGGTTGTGGAGAAGAAAAAGGTAGAAACTCCTGATGAGTTGAGGGGAATTGTCAAATGTAACAATCCAAAGTGTGTTACAAACAACGAACCGATGGCAACCATGTTTACTGTTATAGACAAGAATGCAGGCATCATACGGTGCCACTACTGCGACAAAGAACAGGATATAAGCAAGGTGCAGTTAATATAAAAACGCAGATAAGTTTTCAAGTAAAATAAACATTCATACTATGGAAAGAGACCAACTGATTTTCGACCTTATTGAGAAAGAACACCAGCGCCAATTGAAGGGCATGGAACTTATTGCTTCAGAGAACTTTGTCAGCGACGAGGTGATGCAGGCTATGGGGTCATGTTTGACGAACAAATATGCCGAAGGCTACCCCGGCAAACGCTATTATGGCGGATGTGGAGTGGTTGACGAAGTCGAGACTTTGGCGATAGAACGCGTCAAAAAGCTTTTTGGCGCTGAGTTCGCCAACGTGCAGCCGCATTCAGGTGCGCAGGCTAATGCCGCAGTACTTCTGACAGTTCTCAATCCGGGTGATACGTTCCTCGGACTGAACCTTGCTCATGGCGGCCATCTTTCACACGGTTCAAATGTCAACACGTCAGGCATACTTTACCATGCTGTAGGCTATAACCTTAATAAAGAGACGGGGCGTGTTGATTATGATGAAATGGAGCAACTTGCTATAGAGCATAAGCCAAAGCTGATTATCGGCGGCGGTTCGGCTTACAGCCGTGAATGGGACTATAAGCGTATGCGTGAGATTGCAGATAAAGTAGGGGCGTTGCTTATGATAGACATGGCGCATCCTGCCGGACTTATCGCTGCTGGTTTGCTTGATAATCCGTTGAAATACGCTCATATAGTAACTTCGACAACACATAAGACTTTGCGTGGTCCTCGCGGAGGTATTATATTGATGGGTAAGGATTTTGAAAATCCGTGGGGCAAAACAACTCCTAAGGGTCAGATAAAGATGATGAGCCAGCTGCTCAACAGTGCGGTTTTCCCCGGAACTCAAGGCGGTCCGCTTGAGCATGTCATCGCAGCTAAGGCAGTGGCTTTCAATGAAGCTTTACAACCTCAGTTCAAGGAGTGGGCAAAACAGGTTCAGAAGAATGCAGCTGTGTTGGCCGACGAACTGATAAAGCGTGGTTTTACCATTGTGAGCGGAGGTACGGACAACCATTCAATGTTGGTGGATTTGCGTTCAAAATATCCCGACCTTACAGGAAAGGTTGCAGAAAGTGCCCTTGTGGCAGCTGATATCACCGTTAATAAGAATATGGTGCCGTATGATACTCGCAGTGCTTTCCAAACTTCAGGAATTCGTCTTGGAACGCCTGCCATCACTACGCGTGGAGCAAAAGAGGACATGATGTTGCTCATAGCCGACCTTATCGAGGAAGTGCTTAACAGTCCTGAGGATGAGAAAGTTATAGCCCGTGTCCGTGCGAAGGTTAATGAAACAATGTCTAAGTATCCTTTATTTGCGTATTAATTTAAGGTATCTGATAAAAAATTAAAGCGTGGCAAGCATAATGGCTTGTCACGCTTTTTTATGTTTTTTAGTTACACCGTATAGCTATTTTATCAGTACAAAGCCGCCTTCTGGCTGTATTGTTACCGGCGTGTTATTAGGATTTTTAATGTCAATATGCTTCATTGTGGCTCGCCGTTTGCTGTCATCGTAATATATAGTTGCCTTGTCACCTTTGTTTATCATGTTTAAGTCAAGCTTTAGTTTCAGCGGTTCTTTTGTAGCGTTGATGCCAGCGATGTACCACTTGTCTCCGTGCCGGCGTGCCAATACGCAGTATTTGCCGGGGTAACCGTCAATGAACGCCGTTTCATCCCATGTTGTCGGCACGTCTTTCATGAAGTTTATTATTTCTTCAGGCGCATCGGTTAGATTGTTGGGAGCTATCGCGAAGTTTTGTACGGGGTTTTGGAACAGTACGGCGGTAGCAATTTGGAACACGTCAGTTGTTTTGCGCACACATCCTCCGTCATTGGTTCTGTTCAGCCTCTTGTTGAGCAGTGTTCCTCCAAACTCCATGCAGCCGACAGTGTTGCGGATGAATGGATGCAGACAGGCATTGAATGCCTCGTTGTCATTGGCATGCTGGCTGAATATTAGGTTTTCTGAAGCCAGTACCGCCTCGCTGCCTACATAGTTCGGGTACATGCGTTCCCAGCCTCGGGGCAGGGTGCATCCGTGGAAGATTACCGTCAGTCCATAATCGTCGGCATCGCTCAATATCGCTTCGTAAAGGCGCATGGTTTCCTGCTTGTCGCCGCCAAAGAAATCAACCTTTATGCCTTTTACGCCAATTTCCTGCATCCATTTCATTTCACGTTTGCGTGCTATGGGGTTGTCCATTATGCCCGTAGGACTTTGTTCTATGTCGTTCCAATATCCGCTTGAGCTGTACCAGAGCATTACGTTCACGTTTTTCGATTTTGCATAATTTACAAGTTCCGTCATTTTTTCGCGCCCGATGTTCTTGTCCCACCATGCGTCTATAAGTATGTGTTCATAGCCCAGGCTGGCAGCAAGGTCGATGTATGTAACCTGGTCGTCATAGTTAGCGCTTCCGTCCTGCCACATTATCCAGCTCCAAGTGCCGCGTCCGTACTTGTAATTGTGTTCAGATGTGAAGCGTGGTTGCACCACGTTCCACGGTATGGTGGTTTCCACTATCGGTTTAAGCGTCTCGCCTACGGTTATTGTACGCCAAGGGGTTGCTCCCGGCAGTGCCATTCCTGGTGCTACGGTGCCGTTACCGTTGTTCTCTTCAGGCATGGGGAAGGCTATTGTGAATACGCCTTCAGCGGTCGCGTCGTTCAGGTGAGAGGCGCAGTATCTGCTGTCAACGCCGGTTTCGCTAATCAATACCCATCCGTCATTACCTATATGGAACAGGCACGGGAATGTGAAGCCGTGTCCGAATTTGGAGCGTGCAGTCAGCGGAGCGTCTGCCGCATATTCCTCTTCATAACTCGGTTTTGTACGCTTCCAGCCAATCATCGCGTCGCTTTGCGGCGTTAGGAAAGTAGTGGTTTGTGCCGGCAGATTGAATCCCGTTGTTTCGTTGTTTATGACAATGCTGCCAGTCTCGCCATAGCGTGGCATCTCATAGCGGAATGCAATGTCGTTGTTGCTTACCTTGAATGTTACGTCAACAGTTTTATTCTCTTTGTTGGCAAGGCTTACTTTCAGCTCGTTGGCCGTATAAGTTACAGCCGATTTCTTTATCCTGTCCAAGGTGTAGCTTTCGTTTATGCTCCTTGTTTTGCTGCCTGAAAGCGTCATGTCGCGGCTGAAGTCGCCAACATCGGCCACAAAGCCCAGCGGAGAAGGTTCAAGAAACACTTTCCCGTTGTATGTAACAGAGTATGACGGGTGGCCTCCGTCAATGGTGACGTCTACCTTCAATAGGCTGTCCGGGCTGTATACGGACGTTTTCTGTGCCCACATTTGGCTGCAAGCCATAGCCATAATAAATAGCAATCTCGCTTTTCTCATAAGCGGTTTTAAGGTTAAATGTTGTTTATATTGGTAATAGTCTTATGCAAAACTATTGATTTTTCACGAATAATCAAAACATTTTTGCATAAAAGTGTAAATAATACAATATTTGTTTTATCTTTGCGGCGGATAATCGCAGCTTGGTGATATGAATGCGGGTATTGGCGATGTCCATGCGTGTTGACTTTTCTTTGATAATGCTATAAAACCAAACATAAAGTAATCATGAACAAACATTGTTTATTATTGGCGGCGTTGTTGCTGCCGGTGGGCATGCAGGTGAGTGCCCAGGACGAGAACGTCATGGTAGTGCAGGCTGACAAGATTGGTGCGGAAATCCAGCCTACTATGTACGGACACTTTCTTGAAGACATCAATTTTGCGGCAGACGGAGGACTGTATGCCGAATTGGTGAAAAACCGTTCTTTCGAGTTTCCACAGCATTTTATGGGCTGGAGGACATTTGGCAACGTGTCGTTGCAAGATGACGGTCCGTTCGAGCGTAATCCTCATTATGTGCGTCTTTCTCCGGCAAGTCACGGCGCAAAGTTTACCGGCATAGAGAACGAAGGCTTTTTCGGCATTGGTGTGAAAGCCGGCGAGGGGTACCGCTTTTCTGTATGGGCACGTGGAGCCAACCAGAAGATAAAGGTCGAGCTTGTCAACACGGCTTCGATGGGCGAGACTCAGGTTATGACATCAGACGAGTTGGCGATAAGCTCTGCAGACTGGAAGAAATACGAGATGACAATCACGCCGAAAGAGACGTTTGCCAAGGCTCATCTTCGCATTTTCCTCGCATCAGACGGAGATGTAGACTTGGAACATGTGTCCCTTTTCCCAGTAGATACATGGAAGGGACGCAAAAACGGTTTGCGTAAGGATTTGGCGCAAGCCTTGGCCGACACTAAGCCGGGTGTGTTCCGTTTTCCGGGCGGTTGCATTGTCGAGGGTACTGATTTGGCCACCCGTTATAATTGGAAGAACTCCGTTGGCCCGGTGGAAAACCGTCCGTTGAACGAGAACCGGTGGCACTATTCGTTTCAGCACCGCCTTTTCCCTGACTATTTTCAGTCTTACGGAATGGGCTTTTACGAGCTTTTCCTTCTGGCGGAGGACATGGGAGCCGAGCCGTTGCCGGTTGTAAGCTGCGGCCTTGCGTGCCAGTTTCAGAACCAAGACGAGGATGCCCATGTTAAGGTTGACGACCTTGGTGGCTACGTACAGGATGCGCTTGACCTTATAGAGTTCGCCAACGGTGATACCGCTACAGTGTGGGGAGGTCTGCGCGCGCGTATGGGGCATCCGTCGCCGTTCAACCTGAAGTATATCGCCGTGGGCAATGAGCAGTGGGGCGAGGGATATCCTGCGCGTCTGAAAGTGTTTGTCGATGCTATACGCAAGGCTTATCCAGACATCAAGATTATCGGTTCGGCTGGCCCGAACTCCGAGGGAAAGGATTTTGAATATCTTTGGCCGGAGATGAGGAAACTTAAGGTTGACCTTGTTGACGAGCATTTCTATCGTCCGGAAGATTGGTTCCTGGCTTCTGGCAGCCGTTATGACAATTACGACAGGAAAGGCCCCAAGGTGTTTGCCGGCGAGTATGCCTGCCACGGTAAGGGCAAGAAGTGGAACCATTTTCATGCCTCGCTCCTTGAGGCTGCCTTCCTTACTGGCGTTGAGCGTAATGCCGATGTCGTATATATGGCGACGTATGCTCCGTTGTTCGCCCACGTGGAAGGATGGCAGTGGCGGCCTGACCTGATATGGTTTGACAATCTCCGCTCCGTCCGCACGTGCAGTTGGTATGTGCAGTGGCTTTACGGCCACAACCGCGGAACTAACGTTGTACCGCTCACAATGGACAAGAAGGCGGTTAGCGGACAGCCAGGCCAGAACGGACTGTTTGCAAGTGCGGTTTGGGACGAGCCTTCAAAGACATATATAATAAAGGTAGTTAACACATTAGGTGATGCAAGACGGCTGCGGATAGACTTTGATGGCCTAAAGAAGAAAGCAAGGTTGGGCGATGCCAAGTGTCTTGTATTCCATTCAGACAATCTCGACGCTGACAATACTCTTGACAATCCGTCGCTTATTGTGCCGCAGGAAAAGCCCATTGCTGTTGACGGGCGTTCTGTTGAAACAGAAGTAGGTGCTTATACTTTTGCTGTATATAAGTTGGCGGTCAAAAACGTTTGATGATACTTTTTAGTACCGCATACATATTGACTGGTAAAGTCATGCTTTGCAAAAGGTGGCATATTGGAAGCCAATATGCCACCTTTTATATGATAAAAGGCCGTCTTTTACATCGTAAAAGGCGGCCTTTTGTTAAGTCGTTGATAATTAGGGCTTTCCGTTAGAACGGCAAGGGACCGTCCATCGGCGAGCCACCGCCGTATGGAGGCGGCATAGGCATGCCGTCGTCGCCGTTGATTTTCGAGCCTATGATTTCACCTCCGTCGAACGGAGTGTTGTTTGAATCAGTAGGATTGTCAAACCTTGTGAACTCGCCTCGGAAGTTAAGCAGCACGTCGCCGGTGCCGCCTTTGCGGTGTTTGGCAATTATTATCTGCGCTTTTCCATGCAGGTCGTTCCCTTTCTCGTCGGTGTATATCCGGTAATATTCAGGACGGTGTACGAAAAGAACCATATCGGCATCCTGCTCTATGGCTCCCGATTCTCGCAGGTCGCTGAGCAACGGGCGTTTCCCCTCTGCCCCTTCACGCCCTTCGACGGTTCGGTTCAACTGCGAAAGGGCAAGAACCGGAATGTCAAGTTCTTTTGCAAGTCCTTTCAACGACCGGCTAATGGTTGACACTTCTTCCTGTCGGCTGCCGAAACGGGCACCGTTGGCGTTCATCAGTTGTAAGTAGTCAATCATTATAAGCTGTACACCTTTTTCGCGTACAAGTCGGCGTGCCTTTGTGCGAAGCTCGAAAATCGACATGCCGGGAGTGTCGTCTATATAAATAGGTGCGGCTTGCAGTTTGCCCACATTCTTGTCAAGGCGTTTCCATTCCTCGTCGTCAAGCTGTCCGTTCAATATCTTGCGTCCTTCAATTTCGCACACGTTGGATATGAGTCTGTTTACCAATTGCACGTTGTTCATTTCCAAAGAAAAGAAAGCTATGGGCCGGCCATAGTCTACGGCGATGTTCCTTGCAAGCGACAAGGCGAACGAAGTCTTGCCCATGGCAGGGCGTCCGGCAATGATTACAAGGTCGCTGCGCTGCCAGCCGGCGGTAAAGTCGTCAAGCTTGGCGTAGCCTGTAGGTATTCCGGTAAGTCCTCCCTTGTTGGCGGCGGCTTTCTGCAAGATTTCCACGGCCTGCTTTACAACGGGGTCTATCTGCGTATAGTCCTGCCGCATGTTCTTTTGCGAGATTTCGAATAGCGAACCTTCGGCCTCTTGCATCAGTTCGTCTACATCTACAGTCTCGTCAAACGCCTTTGTTTCAATGACACTTGCGAATGAGATTAGCTGTCGGGCGAGATGCTTTTGAGCCAAAATCTTGGCATGATACTCAATGTGTGCGGACGAAGCGACACGTGAACTTAGTTCCAGAATATAGGCAGGGCCTCCTACGTCTTCGAGTGTTCCTTGCCTTTTGAGTTCCTCGGTGACAGTCATTATGTCTACAGGGTTCTCGTCAAGGCTCAGGCGCTGTATCGCGCTGTATACTTTCTGGTTGCGTGGTTCGTAAAAAGTTTCAGGGTGTAATATTTCACTGACAATTGAGAATGCGTCTTTGTCAATCATAAGTGCGCCAAGCACAATGCGTTCAATATCAATCGCTTGGGGCTGAATGTGCGCATAACTGTTGTCAAGTGCACGGCTTTTCTTATTTTCAGGCATATATTTTTATTGGTTTAGTAGTGCAAAAGTACAAATAAATATCCGGTTAAAGACGGTATGTTACGAATTAATGATTAAATTTGCAGGTATAAAAATATTCAGAGAAATGATAGATTTTCCTTGTGCCAAAATCAATCTCGGCCTGAACGTGACCAATAAGCGACCGGACGGATATCATGACCTTGAGACTGTTTTTTACCCTGTACGGTTGTGTGACAGGCTGGAAATTGAAGAAGTATCGGATAGCCAAAGCGTTGATGGCTGTTGCAGTCTCAGCCTGGACGGACTTTCCATAGCCGGAAACGCCAACGACAATCTTGTTGTGAAAGCTTATAATTTGTTGAAAGGAATATATCCTGAACTTCCAAGTGTTTCGATAAAGCTGACAAAAAACATTCCATCTCAGGCCGGAATGGGGGGAGGTTCTTCAGACTGTGCATACGTCATTAGAATGTTGAATGAGATGTTTCGTCTGGGCATGTCTGTGGATGAGATGCGTGGGCTTGCGGCAAGATTGGGAGCAGACTGTGCTTTTTTTATCAACCCGGTACCATCGTTCGCTACAGGGATAGGCGAGAGGTTGACACCTGTAAATGTCGACTTGGCCGCTTATAGCATAGCAATAGTAAAGCCACAGTTGATGATTAGTACAAAAGAGGCTTTTTCACATATAACTCCGCGGCGGCCTGAAGTGTGTTGCCGTGATATTGTTGCTATGCCAGTTGATGAGTGGAAGGATGTTCTTGTAAACGATTTCGAGCAAAGTATAGAGACACTGCATCCTGAAATACGTGAAATAAAACAGGCTTTATATGGAATGGGAGCGGTATATTCGGCAATGAGCGGAAGTGGAAGCGCGGTTTTTGGGATTTTTGAAAATAGGCCAGAAGATTTGGAAACCGTGTTCAGAAATTGTTTTACGGTGGTAGTATAATGGATGTTTTTCACTTGCAATACAATTAAATTTGGTCAAAGGATTAGGTAATGCTAAAGGCAAAAGAGTCGGCAAATATTTTCGTTGTCGGCATACACTTTGTAACCATGCTAAAGAAGAACACGAAGAACTCGCTCATGAACTTGTATGACAAAATATTGCAGAGGAAAAGGGCGTTCATTGAAAATGTTAATAACGAACTCAAGAACCGGGCTTGTCGCATACAACCAGCTTGCAAAGAAACTGTTGCTCAAAATTGACATCATTGGTAAAAGTAGGTTTGTTGAATGATTTAATTATACCGAACAGACGTGTTTTCATCCTTTTTGTATCTTTATTTTTCTTCGTTAGCTCTTATATCTTGTTTGATTTATCGCTAATGTTGTTCTAAATTTCCGATTTAACATTTGGCTTTGACACCTTCTTCGTATTAGTAAGTATTGATTTATTTGCTTATGGATATGACAAAAGAAGTATTGGCGAAGATTTTTGGAGCCGCTGGGTGTGTAGAGTTGAGTATAGGTGACATTGAAAGTTTATATTCCGAAGGTCGACGGTTAGCATCGGCCGTAGGACGTGGCAACGGTCGCAACCGGCTGAAACGTGCGCGGCAGATGCCGTCAACTCGTTTGGTGGAGGATGGATGGACGGCTGCCGTAGCATAATAGTGTGCATATTTGCAGGCCGTGATGTTGACAATCCGCTGATGTTGGACGAACTGGAACCGCTACGAAAGTTTGTAAACGGTTTGCCAGAAACTGTTTCTGAAAATGTGAAATGGGGCATTGTGTTCGATGACAGCCTGTGCGACAGTGTGGAAATAGCTATCGTTGTAGGGTAAAATGTGCGTGATTGTAGTAGAGAAAATAAAAAGATTTGCTATCTTTGTGCGAGATATGTTTAACTTGAAAAGAACTTTTATAATTTGTTGTTATGGGAAATAAAACGAATAAAAAGAACCAGTCAGGGCTCTCGAACTATTTTCAAGAGCTGAATGTAAATGCGCCTTTATTTGATGAACTTGAGAAAGACCCTGCCTGGTGGCGAATATTAAGGGAAGATAAAGACCTTTATATAAATGTAAGAAAAGACAATTATATAAATGTTTACTATCGAGGAGCTTCGGTTATGAAGCTTAGTTATTCTAAGGGAAAATTCAAATCAGCAATTCATAATTATTATCTCGGCGTAGATAAGGATATTGCAGAAGAAGTCGGATATGAATATGGACCGAAAAATCTTTCTCCACTAGAAATATTATCTAAAATAAAAACGATAAAGCATAGGGTTGAGTCAAATAAAAAGAACAAGGCAGACATTAAGGATGAAGATTGCGGAGGCGCTGACTATAGTGAAAAATATGTGCAGGGCAAAATGTATTTGACCGGTTCTTATTTGGATACGGAGTTTGCTCTTTCTTTGGACAGTGGAACCCCAATACGTATGGATTTGGTCAAAGTGGACAGTTGCGGAAATATACAATTTGAAGAGTTGAAACTTGTTGGTGATATACGTTTGACTAATGGAAAGATAGAGAAGCAGATGTCTAATTATAACAAATTCTTAGAAGGAATTGATAAAAAATCAGTTGTTGATTATTATAATAGGGTCTTAGTCATAATGCGGAAAATCAAAATATTGCCGGATAGGATTTCATGTGATAAGATAAACGGGGTAAATGATGACGTTAGGCTGGTGGTAACGAAGTATAAAAAGAAAGGTAAAACGAACGACCGTTGGAATCGTTTAAATAAAATAAAATGTTTATGTGATGCAAATAATATAAAATCCAACATTGATGAAGTGTTGGCTGATTATGAGTCTATTTGAAAATAAATTATTGTGTTATGCGGAAACAATAATTAAATGAACAAGAAAAGAAACCAAAAACGCAAGGCGCAGATTGAGACAAGGACTAAAAACGAGTCGTTCAGGTTTCAAGTTTGGTGGAACAAGAATAAGCGTGCGCCTGAGATTGCCGACGAAGCCCCTGCGGTTAACTCTGAGATAGACGCTATTTGCGAAAAAGACTTGTCTGAAGGTTTGCTCGCATTGGCAGAAGTATTGGATGGCATTCGTAAGGCTTTGGGTTATGAGCAGGCGGTTGACAGATGTTCGTTAAACGGTTCCGTAATTGCTTATATCCTTGGTATTACGTCTGTAAAACCTGCTGATGCGCAGAGTGGAAACTCTCCGCTTTCCGATGCCGGAAAGATAAATCCTCCGCTTCAGGTAGACATTTATTATAATGCAGACTGCCGTAACGAGGTGGTTGAATGGGTGAAGGAACATTATCAGAGCATGACATCGAGGCTCGGACAGCCGGCATTAAGGTTGCATAACGTTGTAGTTGTATTTAAAAGAGTAGTGAAGCAGTGACCGTGGCTTTACATTATCAAAATAAAATGACCGTATGGAAATAACAATCCACCGCGGAGCAAGCCAAATAGGCGGCTGCATTACGGAAATATCAACCGATGGATGTAAGATATTCATCGACCTTGGAAGCAACCTGCCTGGCACTGCCGGGCAGGAGTTTACCAAGGAACAGGTGGAAAGATTGACAGCTGGGGCGGACGCAGTGTTTTACACTCATTATCATGGTGACCACGTTGGGCTTTGCCGTTTTGTGCCGGAAGAAATCAAGCAGTATATCGGCCGTGGTGCAAAAGAAGTTATGATGTGCCAGTGTAAGGCTCTAAAAAATCATGAATACGAGGCGGTTGTCGGGCGTATGGAGGTTTATGAACCATTGCAAAGCGTCGATGTTGGAGGCAAGGGACTTATTACTGTTACCCCACTTTTTGTCGACCATTCGGCTTTTGACGCTTACATGTTCAAAATCTGTTGTGAGGGCAAGACGGTTTTGCATACCGGCGATTTCAGAAGGCATGGCTTCTTGGGCAAGGCATTGATGCTGACGCTTCGTAAATATGCAGGCAGTGTGGACGTGTTGATAATCGAGGGTACTATGTTAGGACGCAAGCAGGAGCGTGTGATTTCAGAGAACGACATTGAGCGGAATGTCATATCGTTGCTGAAAGCTCACAAGTACGTGTTTGCGTTGTGTTCGTCTGCCGATAAAGATAGGCTTGCGTCATTCCATGCAGCTTGCAAGGCAACGGGGCGTTTGTTCGTTGTAGATGAATATCAGAAAAGCGTTCTTGATGTGTTCTCACACTATGCAGGGAGTATGTCAAGTTTGTTTGATTTTAACAACGTGTTCAGGCTTGTCAATTTTAGAGCCTTGAATGTAAGGCGGCTGTTGGGTAGTAAAGGCTTCCTGATGCCAGTCCGGATGACAGGCGGACGCTTGATTAATGCTATGACCAGTGTATATCATGACGAGCCGGCTTGGCTTATTTATTCAATGTGGAGCGGATACGCCGATGAAGGGAAACCGTATGCGGTAAAAGAGGTGGTTGAGTTGAGGCGTTTGTTTGGCCATAGGATTGCCGATGGAGTGGTTGACGGATTTCATACCAGTGGCCATGCCGATGTCGGGACTTTGATGGATGTGTGCAGGACTGTGTCCCCCAAAGTTGGCATAGTGCCTATACATAGGGATGAAAGTTCTTGTATAGACGGTTTCTCTTTGGGCGGTCGGTATCGAGTCTTTTCGTCTGGCGAAAACAGTTTTGACGGCATTAAAATTAGAATCAATGAAAATATTGCACCTGTCTGACACCCATGGAAAACATCGCGAGCTGCACGTGCTTCCCGGAGCTGATGTTATTGTCCATTCAGGTGATTTTACTTGGGCTGGTTCGGAAAGTGAGGCGTATGATTTCATGGATTGGTTTTGTGCCTTGCCTTATTGTTATAAGCTGTTCATTGCAGGCAACCATGACTTCTGCATGTATGGTGCACATGCAGTTGACGGGTTGCCTAACGATGTGTATTACCTGTATTGTTCAGGTGTAGTTGTCGGTGACCTTTTGTTTTACGGAATTCCAATGTTCATGCAAGATTGTATTGATGGTCAGTATGACAAGCGTTTGACAGATATTCCTGAAGGTGTTGACGTGCTAATCACGCACAGCCCACCTTTTGGTGTTCTTGATTTTTCAGACCAAGAACCAAGGCGGATTCATTACGGTGATACAATACTAATGCAGAAAGTCCTTGAGCTTAAGCCGCGCTGCCATCTTTTCGGTCACAACCATAGTGCTTATGGTGTGGATGTGCGTTGTGGAATAACGTTTTCCAATGCAGCCGTACTTGACAATAATTATGACCTTGTCCGTGCGCCGAATTTGATAGTTGTCTGATTTTACTTTTTACGATTTATACTATTGGACTTGTAACTGTTTGTGTATCAGTATGTTGTGTTTGGACTCTAAAATGCCGTGTATTGTCGTCTAAAATGCCATGTTTTATGATGCAAAATGCCGTGTATCGTTATGCCGAATGCGGCCTTTTGCCGTTCCACGGCCGTTGTATGGATGTTTGCCCCCTAAAAACTTCCATCCTTCCTGCTTCAGCTTTCCTTTTTTTCAGTCCGCTTGGCTTTTCTCGCATGCATCCTTTTCCGTTTTTCGTGCATATATAATTAATGTGTACTCCCCCATGTTTGGGTCTTGTTTTGTGAATGGATGTTAAAGTCATTCTATTTGGATAAAATTCTTGCCGTAAAGTTTGGTGTGTTCGTGTAAAGTGTGTACTTTTGCATCCGCTTTCGAGGGGCAAGCCCTTGTGAAGCGAAGTTCTTTGAAAAGTTGACACAGGCGAGGAGCAGCGCGGCCCGTACGGCCGCCGGGTTTTAATCTGGCGTTGTACGGTCTGCGGCCTTGAAGGTTACAAGTTAAATTAAGGAATTATACAGTGTAGAGTTTGATCCTGGCTCAGGATGAACGCTGGCTACAGGCTTAACACATGCAAGTCGCGGGGCAGCATGCGGGTGGCTTGCCACCTGCGATGGCGACCGGCGCACGGGTGAGTAACGCGTATCCAACCTGCCCCTTTCCCCGGCACAGCCCCCCGAAAGGGGGATTAATTCGGGATGCGGCCGCGCGACGGCATCAGGTCGCGGCGAAAGGCCTTCGGGCCGGAAAGGGATGGGGATGCGTCCGATTAGCTAGACGGTGGGGCAACGGCCCACCGTGGCGACGATCGGTAGGGGCCCTGAGAGGGGAATCCCCCACATTGGGACTGAGACACGGCCCAAACTCCTACGGGAGGCAGCAGTGAGGAATATTGGTCAATGGGCGGAAGCCTGAACCAGCCAAGTAGCGTGCAGGAAGACGGCCCTACGGGTTGTAAACTGCTTTTGCGCGGGGACAAAGGCGGCGTCGTGACGCCGTTTGCGGGTACCGCGCGAATAAGGACCGGCTAATTCCGTGCCAGCAGCCGCGGTAATACGGAAGGTCCGGGCGTTATCCGGATTCATTGGGTTTAAAGGGAGCGCAGGCCGGCCCTTAAGCGTGCCGTGAAATGCCGTGGCTCAACCATGGCACTGCGGCGCGAACTGGGGGCCTTGAGTGCGCGGAAGGCAGGCGGAATTCGTGGTGTAGCGGTGAAATGCTTAGATATCACGAGGAACCCCGATTGCGAAGGCAGCCTGCCGCAGCGCAACTGACGCTGAGGCTCGAAAGCGCGGGTATCGAACAGGATTAGATACCCTGGTAGTCCGCGCGGTAAACGATGGACGCCCGCCGTGGGGGATTGTTCTTCCGCGGCCAAGCGAAAGCGTTAAGCGTCCCACCTGGGGAGTACGCCGGCAACGGTGAAACTCAAAGGAATTGACGGGGGCCCGCACAAGCGGAGGAACATGTGGTTTAATTCGATGATACGCGAGGAACCTTACCCGGGCTTGAATTGCAGAGGAAGGAGGCGGAGACGCCGACGCCCTTCGGGGCCTCTGTGAAGGTGCTGCATGGTTGTCGTCAGCTCGTGCCGTGAGGTGTCGGCTCAAGTGCCATAACGAGCGCAACCCCTGTCCATAGTTGCCATCAGGTCGTGCTGGGCACTCTGTGGAGACTGCCGCCGTAAGGTGTGAGGAAGGTGGGGATGACGTCAAATCAGCACGGCCCTTACGTCCGGGGCTAC
>ERZ780117.174-NODE-174-length-31790-cov-4.112305_pt1 | contig 31790 bp, 34 predicted proteins | sample MGYA00510985_ERZ780117 | MGnify/ENA primary metagenome ERZ780117 (study PRJEB29588, sample SAMEA2159553) | human gut metagenome | biome: human gut; feature: human-associated habitat; material: faeces | place: Denmark | collected 2008/2010 ...
AAGTTTTTTTGAAGAGGATGCAGAAAATATAATATTATTGATTATATAATCAGGGTATTTATTTTCAAATTTTTTGTATGCCGGACCACTGCTAATATAAATATTTTCAAATTTTTTGTAAAAATCTACATGATTTACCAGCCAGTTTATATCCGCAATTTCATCATCATCTATAAAGGCAATATGACCGGCGCCAAGTTTAAAAGCCTCTTTTATTGCTCTATTTCTTACGTTTGAAAGCCCTTTTTCTTCTTCCATGATATAATGAACAGCTAAAACATCCTGAAACTTCTCAACTATTCCTTCGGCACTCTTTGCTTTATCATTATCTATGACCAGAATTTCTGTTTTTATATTTTCAGGATAATTAATAGTACATAAATTTTTAAGAAGTCTTTCAAGCTTTTCCGGCCTTTTATATGTACAGCAGGCAATAATTATATATTTTACAGGTAATTTTCCGGCTGTATTTTTATTCATATTCTCCTCTCACAACTATATGCATACGTCTATTAAATCACACAAAAATATATGTATACAACAGATTATTAAGTTTTATATACACATATATCTAATTATATGAGAATATATGCATTAATGTTCTTAAAAACTATTCGTATACATCATATTTTAATATTGGAGATGCTGTTATGATGAAGTTTGACGACAAAAAATTTATAGCAGAAAGAATAAAATATTACCGGAAAAAAATGAATTTAACACAAGCCGAACTTGCTGAAATGGTTGATTTAAGCGACCAGCATCTTTCAAGAATTGAAAGAGGTTGCTATGTGCCTTCTTTAACAACATTTTTCCAATTAGTAAAAATTCTCAAAATTGATTTACGAGAATTTGGATTTGACACCGAAGCGGCACATAATCCTGCAAAAGACAAACTGATTGACATTATCAACAGAGCAAATGACAATGAACTTATATTTTTTAACGATGTTATAAGTTCTCTTGAAAATGCTTTAAAAAAGGTTCGAAAAAATATTCACAATCATTTCTTTATGTAATAAAAAATTCTAATATTATTTTACAAGTAGCATTTTGGCTCCTGCCCCTGCACGGCAGCGTATAATTCTACATACTGTTTAGCAGGACTTGAATCTATTTTAGTTAAAAGCACTTCTTCAATCTGAAAATAGCCGACATCACCTGACATTTCTACATCGATTCTTATCGGTTTTTTCTCTCCATGATGAATACCGATTCTTTCAATTGCGTTTGCAGAATATTTATGAATATCTCCGACTTTCGGAGTTGTATTAATCGCCATCGGGATACGTGCTCTGCCCTTTGTCATGTCGCATCCGTCTGCAATCAAAATAATACCTGCTTCTACCGAATGAATTTTTCTTGATGACATGTGTCCTATGATAGCTTCAATCGCAAGCGATTTTATTATTGTTCTACGGTGCAGATTGTCTGGAAAAACATGCATCAAAGTCCTTTCAATAATAGGTTTAGCAAGAATAACCGACATATCCTCATGCCCCTGCCTTCCTATCATCATACCTAAATCGTGCATCAATCCTGCAAGTATTACTGCACACATACTATCTTCAAAAGTCCCTATTTCTTCCTTTTCAAGCGAAGTTTTTATTCCAGAATCCTGTAATAAATTAAGCATTTTTATTGCATTAGCTGCCACTTGTCTCATATGGACAGGACCATGGTCGTTATAACCCAGACGTTTTATTGAAACATTATTTGCGTAATCCTGCATTTCCTGCAATTCTTCATCTGCAAATAAGTAATTGACTAAATCCGTACATACAGGGCTTCTCTGTAGTCTTTTCAATATTTTTGATTCAAGCGATACTTCTTTTATTGATTTCATAATTTTTAATCCTATATATATTTTATTATACCCTGATTTTTTTATTTTTCCATCATTGATTTTTTCAAAAAAGATTTAGATGAAAGACATTAACAACATATATAACGCAAAATTTTATTAAAGAAAAACCCCCTTTTGAGGGGGCAAAATTTCACACTTAACCTACTATTTTCTTTCTACTGTTTTTCTTTCTGCCAAATATGAGGAATCATTATATGCAAATTTTTTTATGCTGCTTTGTCCAAAGCTTTTTGTTTAAGGTATTGTACTGGATCATAACCTGCTTTTTCTATAGCATTTGAAAGTTCCAGATAATCTTTGCCGTAGTAATTTTTACCATTAATTCTACGGACAAATTTACCGTTCTCATATTTTACTTCTGTAGAAATTTCAGCCTTATCATCGCCTAAAATTTCTCTCATATCATTTCGGAATTGATTTTGTTGTTCTATAGCTTTTTGATTTTCTTTCTGTTCTTTTTCTGCTTTTTTAGCTTCTGCCTTAGCTTTTGCCTTATCCGCTTGTTCTGTTTTAGCATCTTCAATTGCTTTTGCTGCTTCTGCTTTTGTAACTTCCGCACATATTGTCTGGACTGCATTTTGAACTGCAGACTGATCTACAAATGTATCATCAAGTTCAGCATAGCATACAGAGAAATTACCTGCGAGTTTGTTCTTAATTCCTAATTCCTGAGCACGTTCATCAAGAGCTACAACTATGTTCCAGATAATATCCATATTATTTTCTGGATTTTCAATCTTTACACGCCCGTTTTCCGGCTTGTGAAGAGAAGGATTCCAGAACATTTCTTCATCAAACAGAGTTTCAATCATGTTTGCATCGCCTGAGCTTGGCTGATACTGCTGCTGCCACATATTAAGAACAGTTGTTACATTATCTTTATTAATTTTATTTGTTCCTTTTTTAATAGTATCATATTCTGTGCCTGTGCAGCCCATTGTTCCGTCATATATATACTGACAGATATCAACTGCCTGATTTTCAGTTTCTTTTTGCTTTTTAGCAGTTTCAGAATCAGGATCTACTGAACCGGCGCCGCCATCTTCAGTTACATTGCTGTAACCTGAAGTACCGTCTGTATCTTCTGTTCCTCCGTTTCCGTCTGCATCCTCAGCGTTTTTTACTTCTTCAAGAACTTCCTGAGCTGTTTTTGATGCGTTTTCTATTAATTCTTTGATTTCTCCCTGAATTGCTTCTGCTTCTTCCGGTTTAATCTGCCCTTTTTCAAGCATTTTTTGGACTTTTTCTTTCAAAGCTTTAACCTGATCCAGAATATCCTGTAATCTCTGTTTTTGAGATTCATCAAGTTTATCAGATTTTATTATTTGGCTTATTTGAGATTCAAGACCTGCAAGATTATTTACCTGTGAGCTTAGTTTTGCCTGTGTAGCAATAGAATATCCCCAGTTATAAGCTGCAATATTTCCTTGCATATTCAACATTGGGTTAGTATTCATCGATTGAGTTAAATCCATACCTATTAACATAGGATTCCACTGGCTTATATGATTTGTATTACCAAATCCCTGAGCCAATGCATAAAGCAACGGAGAATAACCGTCTGCATAAATATTATGCTGGGGAGAGCCTACACCCATTCCGCCAAAATCAGTAACAAAATATCTGTCTCCAAGAGATTGGTAAGCGGCTAAATTTGGCCACTGATTATTAAATAAACTTGTAAATCCAAAATTCATCATTTCCTAAATCCCCTGAGTTTTTAATCCCCGTATTTATATAAAAAAATTTTGTTTATACAAATTGCCCTTGTTTAACAAAATTATTAAAAATATTAAATAAAAAGCCTGTAAATAAAGGGGTTAAGACAACTTTACATTACTTAACAAATTAATTATATCATCTTTTGAGATTTCAGGATTAATTTCTTTTATTGAAACAATACAAGAAGTATCAACATTTTCCTGAAAAATTTTTTCAAGCAACTTCAAATCATAATCATATAATATTGAACCATGCTGGAGAATATAACCTTCTTTTCTGAATTGCGCCGAGCCTATGAGTTTTCTGTTATGAAAACATAAATCAGCGCCTGTTGAAACCATCATGCAGTAATCAGGATGTTTCATCGGCTTTTTTACTCGCCCAAAATCCAGTTCTATGTTTATTTTTTTAAACGCATTTATCAAAATCCGCGAAATTTCCATATAAGAATTGACAACATTAAAACCGTTTTTCAAATAAGACTCCGGGCATATAAAGCTGTAAGTAATTTCATCATCATGCAAAAGAGCCCTTCCGCCCGTCAAACGGCGGACAATATCAATATTATTTTTTTTCAAAAAATTTTCATCGATAAAATCGCATTTCTGGTTGCGTCCTAAAGACACACATGCGGGCTTCCAGCCGTAAAGCCTGAAAATCGGCTCTTTCAAATTATTCTTAACGGCATTTTCAAGCAGATTATTATCTATCTGCATATTTTCAGCCCCTGTTTTTACATCATACGGAATAAATCTCATTCGTTTTTAGCTTCTCTTTTGGTTAAATCTTTTTCAAACTGAGAAAAAACATCGCTCCCCACAAACTGTTCAAGAGCTGCACGTTTTGCGTAATAATCAGACTTTGCTTTCATCAGATTGTCAAGAGCAGTTCTGTAATAAGCATCAGTTATCAAAATTACTTCTTTTGACAATTCCTGCGATAAATCATAATTCTTCTTTCTTGCCCCGGCAATATCTTCTATCATTTTTAACTTTTTACGCGCGGTCATATAATTGTAATACAAATCAACAGTCCTCTGCTGTAAATCTTCAATTTTTCTGACAAGAATAATCATATCTGCATCAGTAACTTTTGTATATTTATAGTTAAGCGCCTTTGTATCCTGCGACATAATACCGAGAACATTACCGCCAATGATTGAACCTGTTGCAAGAATAGGATTGCCCATGCTTGCTCCGACAAGCGTTGACATACTGGCAATAGTTGTTAACACTTTTTTTACGGATTTTTCATCAGGCTTGTCTTCATCAGGGTTTGCAAGCTTATAAAGAGCAAAGTTAATTGTATCGCTCTGGGTAGCGGCACCCTGCCATAAAACCGTAAGATCTCCGACCATATCCTCCTGATCAAGCTCCAAATCTGCTGCAACCTCACGCGAAATCTGCTTGATACTCAAATCTGCAAAAGTTAAATCAGTTGAATCAAATTGTTCTGCATCTTTTTTTACGTATGTCTGATGAACTTTGTCTTCTTTTGCCTTTGCTTCCATATATTCTTTTTCCGGCGTATCTGAAAGCCCTGTACGGTAAGCAGGAGGTTTTGGATTTTTAAGATCTTTATACTCGATTGAAAAACACGGCAGACATAAATTCATTATTAAAACAAGTATCAGAAATTTCTTCATTTCTGCACCGCCTTTTCTCCGACAAGTGTTGAATTATAGTTAAACTGGTACAAATTCAATTTGTCTACAACTTTTTTCCCTGCAAGTCTCTGGAGTTCAAGGTGATATTTTTTTGCACACTCCATATAGTAAAATTCTTCGACCCTCATATTGTCATAAAGCGAAGAGGAAATCGAAATTTCAAGTAAATCTTCTTCATCCAGAGCCTTAGCGTAATTTTTATTATACAAAAGAAGTCTCTGGCGGGTTTCTTTTAACTGGGAAAGCGAACTTTTGTAATTATAATATGCTGTAATAATCTTATCCTGCAAGGTTTCGACCAAACCGGCCAGTTCAATTAATTCCGTATCGGTTAAAGGGATTTCTGTCGGCATATTTTTTCTGTTAATTAAATTCTGTGCAAGTCTTCCGGCAGCAAACGCAGATGACTGCATCATATAATCAGCCCCCAGAAGCGAAGGAGCAAGCGATGCTCCCGCAACAACGGCAGAAAGAGTTTTTGCCATAAGAGATGAATGAATTCTTCTCTGGCTCTCGGGTGTAGCAAGCTTTTTCAGTGCAAAACCGATTACCTGATTGTTTTCAACAGTACCTTTCCAGAGATTTTCAATATCTTCGACATCTTTATCTTTCTGGAGTCTTATAAGTTCCTGCAAAACCTGTTCATCGTTAACCAGAAGCGACTGTTTTGTATTAATACTATTTTTTGGAAGCTCAATTTTTTGCGCTTCCACCTCTCCGAGCGAAACCTCATCTGCCCATGCCGGAATTCCAGCAAAACTTAAGATTAACAGCCATACCAGATACTTTTTCATAACAATTTTATACCACAAGAAAAATAATAAATCCAATGATTGATAAACTATACATCAAACGGTTGTTCTTCAACAAGGCAAAAAAAATTATCATAAATAAAGTAAAGAGGAAAGAAAATTGAATTCCATTGTAAAAACAGCCGCACAAAGCCTTCAAAACAGTTTCTGCGAAAAAGCAGATGCTCTTCGCCGTGAAAACATGTATAAAGAAGCTGTTTCAAACTATCTTAACGCCATACTTATAGATAGAAACAATGCTGAAAGCTATTACGGCCTCGGAATATGCTATAAAAATTTAAAACAATATGCAAAAGCCGTTAAATACCTTACTACAGCATCAGAGCTTAACCCCGAAAATTACGAAATATATTTTGAACTCGGAGTATGCCACCTCTTAGAAGGCATTCCCTGCGGTGCCATAAAAAACTTTATACGTGCAATTCAGATTAATCCTGACAACCCTGAAGCGATTTTACAGCTCGGGATTGCTCATGAATTATGCGAAGAATATGAGCTTGCTTTGATGATTTATCAGAAATTAATAGAAAATTCGCCAAAATTTATAAAAGCATACGACCATAAATCAACACTCTTGATGAAACTGGGCAAATACAAAGAAGCATCAGGAGTCTTACACAGTATTTTAAAAGAAAATCCTGATTATCATAAGGCTTATGCAGGCATAGGCGTATGTTTTGATAAAATAGGCAAAAAAGCTGACGCTCAGAGATATTATAGAAAATTTTTATCAGAAGAACCGTTTTCAAATAACGCAGAGTTTATAAAAAACAGGTTAGACAAAATTTCTGAACGTAAAAATCTAAATACACATCTGAAACTTTGTAAATAAGTTTATATTCCTAATGATTATCTTCTGATGAATTGGGGGGCTCTGAACTTGAATGGTTAGGTGAGGGGAATCGTGTCCACGCCGCGGCACATTGGGTTTTGCATAAACTTATTCTGTCATTCCTATGCATTATAGCGTTTGAAGGATTTCTCTACATTTTTGGATATTGTATTTTTTACCGTATCATATTCCGTTGTTAGAGAAGATATTTCCGTATCAAGATTTTTCATTTTCATATCTAAAGTTTCTTCTTTTGAATTTAGTTTTGCTTTTTCTGTGCTATATTTGGCTTCTGCCTGTGCGATTAGCGTATCATCGGAGATCTCTTTTATATAAGGATCTGTAGCATAGTTGCCCTGATAATAATAACCGTCATCTTGTACTTTTGAGATATAAAGCATCCCGCTTTGAAGCATTTCTTGAAGGTATATATTGTCATTTACATTATCATTTTCTGTCCAGCCGCTGGCACAAATCTGGTTAAATAATGAATCGTAAAACGTTGCCTGTGCACAATCATCACTAGAAACAGTTGTCCCTGTATATATTGTATAAAGATAAGAGGAATCATCTGTTATTAGACTTGATGCTTCAATATGATCTACTTTTACATTATATTTATCCATTCCATACTCGTCAGTAGCAGAAACACCATTCATAAAATCCGCAAAGTATGTTAAAAATGCTTTTGCAATGTTATTTAAATTTATAGCGCCTGTTGAATGATCGTTACCATCATCATCTGACCCTTTATTTCCTGCTTTATATACAAACCCGATATAATCTTTTGCCGACTGAGCGACTTTGGAAGAATAATTTTCTGGATCTCCCTCAACTTTGGTACCTATTTCTCCCAAATAGCCGTTGACATTCTTCCATTGCGTACGTTCATCTGTATCTTTTCCATCATTTTTATTTATCCAATATTCTGTATATGTTTTTGTACCACTATCACTGGTTTTAGTATCATCCATTAAAAGATCTTTTACAGAATTATATGCATAATCCAACGCTTGTTCAGTATAAGAATCACCGGTATCTAATAAAGATGCAAAACCTTCATATATCCAGTCGATAAAACCTCCAGACTGAGTTAACCATTGTTGCATTAAGGCTACACCATATACAGGACTCTGTTCTCCTCTTATACCATCATAGTCAAGATAATATTCAGTGCTATTGCTATCTAACAAATCTCCTAAAGTAAAATTAGCATTAAAGTTATTTTTATGATTTCGCGAACTAGTGTATGAACTGCCATCAAACTTAGCCAAATCAACATAACTACAACCTCCATCACCTTTAGCATTAGTTCTTCCAAATGTGGGTAATTCAGCGCTATTAATAGAATAAGTTACACCATCCAAAGCATCAATTAAATCTTCAAGATTAACATCTTCTGTCTGAACAGCGACAGTAGCCTCTCCGCCAAAACCGGCTCCCTGATTATATGGCAGACTTTGAATTGTATCTCTCATAGTGCTGCTTATCATGCCGCAGTTATACAAACCTTCTACAAATGCCTGACGCATTGTCTCGGACGGAAGTGTGCCAAGCCCTTCCTGCGGTATACCTGCAAAACGGGCTGCCTGAGCATATTTACTGTTCAATGTTACCCTGCCGGATGAATCAGTTAATGTTATCGGCATATAATCATTTAAGATAGACGGAGTCATTAATATATTGTATGATAGAGGTGTACTTGTATCACCTATGCCGTAATAATCGTAAATAAGTTTAGTCTGGTCTAAGAATTCTGGTACTCATTGGATAAACCAGCAAGTTCCCGCGACAATGCTATCTTCTGGTGTGATAAACGCATTGACTGATATTCACAGTCTGATTTTCTAGCTGTGATCGTCAATAATCGTGCCTGTCCTGCGGATAATCCCATTGCTTCTTACTCCATTAATTTTTGTACATGAGTAATATCGGATTATCCTGAAAAAACTTGACAGTGCCCCTTCCTATCCTATGAAGATTATATCAGGGTTTCAGACTATTGTAAATATTTTGTTACATTTCTTTACCTGTGATTTTAGATATCACTTTCATGAATTATTATTAATTATATAGTCAAAATTTAACCGTACGGCTAATTTCAGCCTTGATTTAATATGGTAATATTAAATAGATGCCGGAGGTTTGAAATGAATAAAGAAAAATATTCAGATGAACTTTGTGAAATTTTATGCAGTATGGACAAAATTGAAACTTTAATCAAACTGCTTAAATTGACTTTGTTTGAAAATTCAGACTTTCAAATTCAGGACTGCCAGAATTTATGTTTAATAATAGAAAAAATTTTTCAGGAAACAAAACTCAAAACAACAATATTAGAAAATTCCGCAAATAAAAGCAATTGTCTTGTAGATAAAAATTTTTCATGTTAGCATAGGGCTTGTAAATATTAATTAAAAAGAGGTAAAAATATGCAAGCCCGCAGAGCAGCCAGAGAATTGGCATTTATATTATTTTCACAGTTTGATAAAAAAATAACGAATTATTCAAGAGAAGATTTACAGAATATAATCCTTAAATCTGTCAGAATTCTGACAAGCAGTGCAGAAGATGAATTAAAAACAGCACTGGGGTCGCTGATTGCTATGCGCGATCAAATCGAGAACTACGAAGCTGATTCCGAAATAAATCTTAAAAGACCAATTGGAGCCGCAAATATTCCTGTACCTATCCCTATGACATCAGATATGACCGGCAGAATTAATGAAATGATTGATATAGCCGAAAAAGCAGCTCTTGCGCTTGAAATCGCAGAATTTACAACACTTGATTCGCAAAACGATGTAAAAAATTACGCAATTCAAATCGCCGAATTCTTCCAGAAAAACCACAAAGAAGTAGATGATACTATTCAGAAATACGCTAAAAACTGGGATCTTGGACGTCTTGTAAAAATGGATAAAGATATTTTACGCATTGCAATTGTGGAACTTTTATACATAAAAGATGCACCGATGAAAGTTGTTGTTGATGAAGCTCTTGAGCTTGCAAAAAAATATTCAACTGATGAAAGTGCCTCATTTATCAACGGAATTCTGGCTAAAGTTATAGTTGATTACGGAATTAATTAGAATAAAAAAAATTATAGACCGGCATAAAAACCGCTTAATTGAAAGCGGTTTTTATTACTAATTTTCAGATTTTCTCTTTTCGCGTACTACAAGTTCAAATCCGAGATAATCAAGAATTTCCTGAACAGTCTCAAACCTCACGCGTTTTTTATTTATAGAATCAGATAAACCGCTTGATTGCGGAATATTATAACCTTTATCACGAAGGATTTTTGCAAGTTTTCTCATTGAAAGCCCGCGTTTTAAAAGACAAATATTAATTTCCTCTTTTATATTCAACATACAAAACAGTTTAATTTATATTATTTACGATTGACAAATATATAAATCATTGATAGAATATATCTATCAATAAACAGTAATACCAGTCAAAAATTACAAAATAATTATTGTCAAGAATTTGACGAAAAAGAAGATATTATACTGCCCGATACATATTGGGGAGAAATAGTTTATATTGTATATATTCTGGCTGACATCATCAAAACACGAACTAATATAAGACAAAAACTGTTCGAACTTAAAAGACAAATAAAAATACATCACAAATGGATGAAAGTTAAATAATTTTGTGTTATCATCCCTGTATGTTCGGATTTTTTAAAGATAAATTTAACAACCTGAAAGAAACTGTCTCTAACACCGCACAGGCACTTGTCGGCAATGTCGTTAAAACAGTTGAAAATGAAGAAGAATTTTCCGAATTCGTCCTTGATGATATGGAAGATATGCTGATAAGCGCTGATTTAGGCGCGGGATACGCATCCGAACTTGTTGACAAACTCAGAAACCAGACAAAGATTAAACCCTCAGAGGTAAAAAAATACTTAAAAGATGAATTTTTAAAAGTTCTGCAAGAAGCAGGAGACAACACTTTAAACTATAAAGAAAACGAATTAAATATATATTTTATAACAGGTGTAAACGGAGCAGGCAAAACAACTCTCATAGGCAAACTTGCATATAAATTTAAACAGCAGGGCAAAAAAGTTTTAATTGCCGCAGGCGATACCTTTCGTGCGGCTGCAGAAGAACAGCTTGACATCTGGTCAAAACGCGCCGGAGCATCGATTGTAAGACGTGATAAGGCAGATCCCGCATCTGTTGTTTATGAAGCAATTGAAAAAGCAAACGCTGAAACCTATGACGTAATTCTTGTTGACACAGCCGGCAGACTTCAAAATAAATTCAACCTTATGGAAGAATTAAAAAAGATTAAATCAGTGATTGACAAAAAAGCCCCTGAAGCTCTGCGCGAATGCATTCTGGTACTTGATGCCAATACAGGACAGAACGGTCTTCAACAGGCAAAAGTTTTCACGGAAGCCGTTAATATTACATCTGTTGCCTTAACAAAACTCGACGGCTCTGCCAAAGGAGCAATTGTTCTTGCTGTTGCAAAAGAATTAAAACTGCCTGTAAAACTTGTTGGAGTCGGTGAAAAAATGGAAGACTTAAAAGAGTTTAATTCTGCAAAATTTATTGAAGCATTATTTGAGTAAAAGGTAAAGAGTGAAAAGTCAAGAATACTATAAAGTTTTAAAATATGGAGTAACAAAATTGGGAAACCCTATTGAATTAATAGGCACTCCACACTCCTCCCTTCACTCATGTCTCATTATCGGGGTATTTCATGGAGATGAACCGCAGGGAAAATACTTAATTGAAGAATATTTAAAGCAAACTATTCTCCCCTCCTCGACATCTTGCAAGCCCGCCGAGGACGCAGAGTGCAGCCATATTAGTTTAAATGCGGGCGAAGCGATTTCGAAAAGGGGGATGCTGTTTATCCCATGCCTGAATCCTGACGGGTTACGCCTTGAAAGAAGAACTAATGCAAACGGGGTTGATTTGAACAGAAATTTCCCGACAAAAAACTGGGGGCAAAATCTCGGAGATAATGCGACCTGTGATGATGAAAATTCCGGCTATTACGGCGGAAAGAGTGCAGGAAGCGAAATAGAAACACAGTTTCTAATCGATACTATTGATGAATTTAAACCTGAAATAATACTAACTCTCCACGCTCCGTACAAAGTCGTCAACTATGACGGTCCTGCAAAAAAAATCGCAGAAAAAATTTCAAAAATTATAAACTATCCTGCAGAAGCAAGCATAGGTTACCCTACACCAGGAAGTTTCGGGACTTATGCCGGAGTCGAGAGAAATATCCCGACAATAACCCTTGAACTTGATGAAACCTGTCCTATAAAAGATTTATTAAAACCCGTTCACAAAATTTTTGAAGAAGTAAAAAGGACGGTCTTATAAAAAAAAACGTCCTCTTTTGCAATATTTTTTCAATTTTTATTTTTATTTGTCTTTATCATCCAGATAAATGCTGAATTTAAAATCATTACCTTCATGACTGAATGTAACTCCGCCTTCGCCTTTGCTTACACCGCCATCTGAATAAATTCCTGCATCTTTTACATAGTATTTACTCAGACCTTTTTTCTGCAAATCTCTATTTAATTTTGGTGCGAGATTTCCGTTGGAATCCTTATTATCAATCCGCCCGTCATTATTTACATCCATTCGTTCAAGAGCAATCCCCATAAGGTCATACCCTTCTTTAAAATTTTTACCGCGTGTAAAAACAAACTCATTATTTTTACCCTTGCTCGGATCATAAGTTTTGCCGTTTACTTCAATTTGTTTACCTACAGGCACCAAAAAAGTTTTGGTCTTTTTAGCTTCTTCATCATACATTTTAATTTTTGTGTAGCCTTCAGGTACATTTCCGTTTTTTGCATTGTTTACAGGTTCAACCATTACAATATCTCCTCATATTTTGTACAACTATTACGTATATACTTATTAAGTATTTTAGATATACAAAATTACTTTTCCCTGTTTTTATTTTTACATTTCGTTACAAACAAGCAATTATTGTTAAAGAGAAATTTTATAAAATATATACACGAGAACAAGGAGATATTATGACAGAACCAATTAAAAAATTAAGCCCGCATCATACTGGGCGTTACACAATAACAACATGCAACACAGACAGTAACGCAAAAACAACAACTATTAAATTTTATGCCAAAGACGGAACTCAATTAAAACCGGACTATTATACGAGTGCAGAAATTTCTGATGCTGCAAATCAAAGCGACTACGGCAAATATTACATAACCAAACCCGTAAAATTAAATAACGGAGAATTTGGAGTAGCTGTTACCGTGAAAGAAAGCCAGAAAGTTGGTATTCTTGCATCTGACTTTCTCGGAGTAGTTGATGACGGAACCATAACAAAATATAACCCCCACTATTTTGACGGTTACGATGCTGGGTACACAGGGGACGGCAAACCTTTAAGCAATTCCAATAAAAAAATGAAAAAAGGAGAAACAATATACCTGCCGGCAGACAGAATCAAACTTGATTCTCCTGCAGGGTGGTTTACAAGAAATATATTCCAGCCGGTTTATCAGGTAAGGTCAAAATAAAAAATTTATTCATACTTATTCCCTCTTTTTATGGTAAAATAATCCTTGAAAGAGGGATATTTATATGAAATTGCATAATTCTTATACAAACAAGACGGAAGAATTTGTTCCTATTGACGGGAACAAGGTTAAAATGTATGTGTGCGGGCCTACAGTTTATGATTTTGCGCATCTGGGGCATGCAAGATGCTATATAACCTGGGATGTTTTATACAGATACTTAAAATTTAAGGGTTATGATGTTAAATATTGCCGTAACGTAACGGATGTTGACGATAAAATTCTCAAAAAAGCGGAAAAAGAAGGTAAAACACCGGAAGAAGTTTCACAGTACTGGTATAAACAGTTTGAAAATTCAATGAAGGCTCTAAATACCTTAAAGCCTGACATTGAACCGTTTGCGACAAAAACTTTAGGTGAAATGATAGGAATGGTAAAGGATTTAATCAATAAAGGCTTTGCCTATGAAGCGGACGGAGATGTCTATTTCAGGGTAAAAAAATTCCCGCAGTACGGCGCGCTCTCAAAACAACCGATTGACCAGCTTGAAAGCGGTGCAAGAATTGAGGTTGGCGAACACAAAGAAGATCCGCTTGATTTTGCACTATGGAAAAAGGATGAAAAATTCGGCTATAAATCCCCCTGGGGTGTAGGGCGTCCAGGGTGGCACATTGAATGTTCAGCGATGAGCAGAAAATATTTAGGTAAAACAATCGATATCCATGCAGGCGGAGCAGATTTGATTTTCCCTCATCATGAAAACGAGATTGCACAATCAGAATGCGCAAACGGCTGTAAATTCGTAAATTACTGGCTTCATAACGGTTTTGTAACCATTAATAAGGAAAAAATGTCTAAATCTTTAGGCAATTTCTTAACTATTGATGAACTTTTGAAAAAATACGATTCCAATACAATAAGATTTTTCATTCTGACAAACCACTACAGAATGCCTGTTGAATTTTCGGATGAAGCATTGTCATCCGCACAGGCAGGTGTTAAGAGAATGCTTAACGCTAAGCATACAAAAGTCAATGAAGACTTGGATATCACAGGAACAGATGAATATAAAGCATTTGTGAATGCCATGGATGATGACTTGAATACATCAAAGGCTTTAGCAGTATTGTTTGAACTTACAAATAAAGCAAATAAAGACGAAAAAGATGCATTTACAATTCTCTATAAATTAGCTTCCACACTCGGCTTTACCTTTGAAAAATCAACTCTTTCAGAAGATGAATTGAAAAATGCAGTTAAACAGGTATCAGAAAAACTCGGCAAAGACTTTAATTCAATGGAAGAATTAATAGCTTACAGAAAAGAAGCCAGAGACGCAAAAAACTGGGACATTTCAGATAAAATCAGAAATGCGCTTGATGAAGTTAATATTGTCCTGAAAGATTCCAAAGAAGGCACAACGTGGGAAGTTAAGTAAAATTGTTACCATGGATAGCCTTTGCCAATTTTAAATCCATCCTGTATTATAACGTTAATACAGCTAAATCCAGCATATTTAGCTTTTTTATTGCAGTTGTACCATCTGCCCTGTGATAAATAATATTCTCTGGATTGATTAAAAGCATTCTTATAAGTTACAATACCGTCTTTTCCTATTTTAAATTCGAAAATATCCCTTCCAACCCTATTTGGACCGCTGAAACCATTTGTGTCCATTACAGCTGCAATTAGATTTCCCCCTTCAGGACTTGCAGTCTGTGCATTTAAATATATACAGGTACCGTTTCCGAGTACAAGGTATTGTGAAATATTATTTGTAGAATTCGCCAGTTCTTCTCCGTTTAAATAATATATTTTTTTGGGGAAACATCCGCCATTTCTGTCAAATCCGCAATTTTTCATAATCTTTGTATTGGGAATTAAAAACTCTTTTACAAAATTTTCCGCAATAACTCCTCTATCAACAGATGCATCCCAGTCATAAAAAGTTTCATTGTCTATTAATCCTATTTTATTTATTTGTTCAAATAATGAAAAATTTTGCTGGATTTTTTTTACAGTAGTTTCTTTTATATGGTTTTGAACTATAACAGGTAACGTTAAGGCAACTACAACACCAATTATTCCAAGTGTTATTAAAACTTCTGCTAATGTGAAAGCTTTTTTCATTTTTCTACCCTTTACAATAACTTTTTCAATAAAATTTAATACAATACATAGATAATTATATCTATTAAGCCTAATTTGTCAATTATATTATATGCGTAACATTATTAATTACTTATAGAATTTATTATTGAATAGGGATATATGGAAAATATTAAAAGCCTACTTGGAAAAAGAATTAAAGAATTACGCAGAGAACGTAATTTGTCGCAGGAAAAACTTGCAGAAAATATCGGAATTGATCCAAACAATTTAAGTAGAATAGAAAACGGGAAAAATTATCCTTCTGCAGAAACAATTGTAAAAATTGCCAATGCATTTAATATAGAGGTTTATAAATTATATTTATTCAATCACCAAAAGTCTTACGAAAAAATTAAAGCTGATATTATAAATTCACTTAATGATGAAAAATTCGGCAGACAGCTTTACAAATTTTATATGTTAATAAAAGAATAGAGTATAAAAAAGTAAATTTTTTTTAACAAACAGGCAAAAAATATTTTGACGTAATTTATAGAGAGTATGGTAGATATAAATATTTCAACAAATACGACAATACCGGTTATGCCTGCTGCAAAAGGTAAAACTTCTGACGGCAGAATTATATATGAAACAAAAGACACTGTAACGGGTAAAGTAACTAAATTTTCAATTCCGGAAGAAAATCAGGACAAATTTGAAAAAGTAGTTCAGGAAGTTCAGAAAAAATACGGGAAATATAACACAAACCCCGAAAAAAAATTCGCACATGATGCACATCTGGCAACGCTCGGCGGGGCCATTGCAGGCGGAGCTTTAACAGCTTCACTTATAAAAACAAAATCAAAAACAGGCAGATTTTTTAAAACTATCGGCGGTGCGTTAGGCGGTGTGGCCGCTGCAGGCATTGCTCTGGCAGGTGCTATATTATATCCGATGTTAAAATATACTAAAGAATTAAAAAATTTAGGATATAAACCGTTGGATGAATCAGCAGCTGAAATTAAACCTGAAATAAAAGAACCTGAAACAGAAAAACAATAATGCTTACCTTTTTTGCAGGTTTGTCATATAATAATTGTATGAAAAAATTATTGTCTTCAATTTCAATTTTGAGCTTTATATTGCTTTGTACACCGTCTCAGGCGCAGATTGTCCCCCAGATTCCGCAGTCAACTCTTGAGGCTGCACGCGAAGCATCCGTTACCGGAGATAATGTTCCTTCATCAGAGGTTATCAGAGTCGGCATAGGAACACAAAATTTCGGCACTTACCAGTACAAAGAAATAACGATCTTCGGCACAGGCGATACACAGATTTACGATAACAGAATACTTATAGGCAATTATGCGCCTGATAAAGAAATAAAAATTTCTTATACAAACGGGAAATTTAATATTTATACGGAAGGTAATATGTTCCCTGACAGAGTTGACGGACCTGTTGAAATAACAAGTAATTTCGGACTGTTAGGTGTTTCAGGATTAAAAAGGGCAGGCAAGCAGGCTCTTTATCACGGGGCATTTGAACTTACACCCAACAGCAACGGAACATTCAATCTTGTTAATATGATAGAGGTTGAAGATTATCTGAAAGGCGTTGTCCCGAACGAAATGCCGGTGCATTTCGGGCTTGAAGCCCTCAAAGCGCAGAGTGTTGCCGCAAGGAATTACGCTCTTTCTCCGCGTATTAAATCATCACCGAATTACGATCTTGTAGACAGTGTCGCAAGTCAGGTTTACTTTGGCGCAAATACCGAAAAACCGCTTTCCAATCAAGCAGTTGAAGAAACTGAAGGAATTGTTGCAATATATGACTGGGATTTAATTCTTGCCCAGTACTCATCAACCGCAGGAGGATATACGGAAAGTTTTTCAAACGCATTTTCAGACCCTAAGACAAAAGAATTTCCGTCTGATGACAAACCTTATCTGCATGCGCGTCCCGATATAATAGGACAGGCACCGTTGAATAAGGAAGAAGATGCACAAAACTACTACAAATCCAAACCTGATGCGTACGATATCCGCTCACCTTATTTCAGATGGGAACGGGAATGGACAGCAGACGAGCTTAAAAATGCGCTTGAAACTACACTTGTTTCACAATCCGCAACGGGATTTGTGCATCCTGCGTTCAAAAAAGGCGACAAACTTGATGACCTTTTAGAATTAAACGTTGTAAAACGCGGAGATTCTGGCAAAATAATCGAAATGGAAATTATAACCCGCTCACAAAAATACAAAATCTTTAAGGAACTGGTTGTAAGACGTCTTTTAACTAAAGACGGCAAGGCTCTGCCGAGCGCAAATGTAGTATTTGACAATATTCAAGATGAATACGGAAACCTTATAACGATTCATGCTTACGGCGGGGGCTTCGGGCACGGAGTCGGTATGAGCCAGTACGGCGCAGGTTTTATGGGTTCTGAAATGCATATTCCTTATGACAAAATTCTCCAGCACTATTATACAGGGATAACTCTTTCTACAAAACCTGTTATTGTCTCAACAGATAACGGACAGCAAAGCATAACGCAGCATTTTTATGCAAAAGATAAAAAAGCAAAACTCATCATTGACAACAAATTCGGGGTAAATAATTTAACAGTAGAGATTAACGGAACCAAACAAAATTATGAATTACCCAAAGAAATGCTTGGTTTCAAAAGGTATTCGGAAATTGATATTTCCAAATACATAAAAAAAGGTCGTAATACAATTACATTTACATCTCCGGAATTTTTCGAAAGTTCGGCAAGGAAGGGTGTAAGATTATACGTAGAACTGGTAGAAAAAAATGACAACGGATACAGCTGGTAATAAAAATATTGAAAAAACAACAAGTGTTTTAAAAGCTGCGTGGATAATCGCTGTAGTTACAATAATAAGCAAACTTATAGGATTTATAAGAGATATTGTTATCGCAAACTATTACGGTGCAACTTTAGTTTCGGATGCTTATTACTATGCTTATCAAATTCCGTCTCTTTCTTTAATTTTACTGGGGGGTGTCGGCGGACCTTTTCACAGCGCAACTGTTGCGGTATTTTCAAAACTTATTCCTAATTTAAGAGAAAAACCTGCAGAAGATGTTAACAAATTATATTCAACATTTATGACAGCTACCACAATATTTTTCCTTATACTTTCTGTCATAATGTTTGTATTTCCGCGCCAGATAATGGGACTGATTATTTCAAACGGTTCCTCAGATATGATTAGTCTTGCGGCTGAACATTTAAAAATTATGACCCCGCTTTTGATTATCGGTGGAATTGTCGGAATTTACTACGGCATATTGATTATATATAAACAGTTTATGCTCCCGAATTTGTCGCCTATTATAATGAGTGCGGCAATTATAGGTGTAGTAACGGCTGTACCCGATGACAGCAAAGGATACGCTCTTGCGTGGGCAACAACAATAGGTGCTATATTACAGCTTGTTATACAGTATCCGAATGTGAGAAAACTCGGGTTTAAGTGGAGGCCTGATTTTCATTTTACAAATAATCCGAATTTCAAAGAAATAACCGAACTTTTATTCCCTGCTGTTTTGAGTTCAACTGTCGGACAAATCCATATTTATGTAGACATGTTTTTTACATCATCAATTTCAGAAGGTGCGTGGACTGCAATCGGTTATGCAAACAGAGTTTTTCAATTTCCTGTGGGGATTCTTGTTACAGCGTTTCTCGTTCCATTATTCCCGATCTTTTCAAGGCTTGTCGCGGAAAAAGATTTAGAGGGGATTAAAACATATTTCAATAAAGGTGTTGGTGTGCTGTTTTTTGCAGCAATTCCGATTATTATAGGAATATTGACTGTCGGAACAGATGCTGTCAGACTGGTTTTTGAGCGCGGAGCATTTGACGAAAATGCAACATTTATGGTAACCGAAGCACTATGGTTTTTGTCTGTTTCAATTCTGCCTTATGTTTTCAGAGATTCTATAACACGAGTTTATTACTCTTTCAATGATTCTAAAACCCCATTTGTTGTAGCTTTTTCCTCGATTGTATTAAAATATCTTCTGAACGTAATATTTATAAAACACATGGGAATGGGTATAGGCGGAATTACTCTGTCAACATCACTTGTAACTCTGTTCAATGCCTGTGTTTTAGGAGCTTTGATTTATAAAAAGGTAAGAATGGATTACAAATCTCTGTTTACAAACCTTTTAAAAATGTGTATTGCAGGGATTATAACAATTGCGGTATGTTTCGGCACTGCTGTGTGCTTTGACAAATTCATAGAACTGCCGAAGATGTTATTTGAAATAACCAAAATAACATCAGTAGGCATAATTTGTGTTGTAATTTACACAGGACTGAATCTTCTATTAAAAATGGAATACGCTGAAGAATTAAGCTCAAGATTGATTAATAAAATAAAAAATAAATAATTATTCCCTCTCCCCTTGTGGGAGAGGGCCGGGGTGAGGGGTAAACCATGATTATACAAAACACTGAAAAAATTAAAGAAGTACTTGAAAATGACGGAGTAATAGCTTATGTAACCGATACGGTCTGGGGACTTGGCTGCCTGCCGTCATCTGAAAAAGCCGTAAAAAAAATTTATGAAATAAAAAAACGCGAGGCGCAAAAACCTTTAATTTTAATGTCAAATGAGACATATAATCTTCTTGAATACGTAAAACCAATACCTAAAATCGGCTGCCGTTTGATAAAAAAATATTTTCCGGGTGCCTTAACCCTTGTGGTTGAAAAATCTGACAAAACACCATACTATATGACATCAAATATGGAAACAGTCGGGATAAGAGTGCCTGACAACGAGGTTTTCAAAGAAATCTGCGAAATTGCACCGGGTCATGTTCTTGCAACAACAAGTGCAAACCTTTCCCACCAGCCGTCTGCAAAAACTTATGAACAGGCTCAGGAAAATATGCAAGGACTTGCAGATTTAATAATTCCTGATTACGGTCATATATGCAAGGGGCTTGAATCAACTGTATGCGGAGTATTCACAGATGAACTGAAAATTTTCCGTCAGGGCGCAATAACAATTGAAATCTAAGTAAAATAACAACACTTGAAAAATTCTGAAAAATGCTTTATAATTAAAGAAAGGCAAAAATCAAGGAGTTTAAAATGGAAGATATGAAAGAGCTTAAAAGTGCCCCCCCCCCGCGAAGACCGCTTGGTTCAAGGATTTAAGGTTATTATATTCATTCTATAATATTAAACTTTACAAAAAGATAAAAATAGTTTATAATGATGTTATGCATCACATTATAAATCCTCAAAAATTTGCTTTTACCCTTGCAGAGGTTTTGATTACGCTCGGCATTATCGGAGTTGTTGCCGCACTTACAATCCCGACACTTATGGCAAATCAGAGAAAAAAAACTATAGAAGTTTCTCTTGCAAAATTTTACAGTACAATGAACCAAGCAATTAAGTTAGCTGAAAATGATTACGGAGAACTGACATACTGGGCGCCGGATTATAACTCGGAAAATTTCGGTGAATGGTGGGAAGAATATCTTTCAAAATACGTCAAAAATATTTACAAAAAAGAAGCACATGACAGATATTACGATGTTGCATTTAATGACGGGAGCGGTTTTAGAGCCTATTTAACAGATGATGGGTTAAGAAGTGCATGGATATTTTTCTGTCCTAAATTTAACAAATGTGTTGATGATTCCAACGGATGGGAAAAATATAACGGTATAAATGCATTTTTATTTGCGATATGCCCAAACGGGAAGTTTGTGTCTTCAGGTTACTGCTCAGGAATACCCTCATCCAGAGAAGGTTTAATAAATGGCTGTGCCAATTCGGATCCGCATAGCAGACATGCCTGCACAATGCTGATACAATATGACGGCTGGAAAATAAGCAAAGATTACCCGCAAAGAATTTAGACCAACTCAGATGCACGATAAGAACTTCTGACAAGCGGGCCTATCTGATAATGCTTTATGCCTGCTTTTTCAGCTAAAAGTTTCAATTTTTCATATTCATCAGGTGTATAGTATTTTGAAACCTCAAGATGAGCTTTTGAAGGCTGAATATACTGACCTATTGTTACAATATCACAGCCTGCGGATTTTAAATCAACAAGAGTTTCTTCTATATCTTCAAAAGTTTCGCCCAACCCTATCATCAAACCTGATTTTGTTATAATATTGCTGTTATCTTTCACATATTTTAAGACATCAAGCGAGCAATCGTAATTTCCCTGCGGACGTGCTGTTTTAAATATTTTTCTTACTGTTTCAATATTGTGATTAAAAACATCAGGATGAGCCTTAATTATTGTATCAAGAGAATTTTTACTCCCCTTAAAATCAGGAGTCAAAATTTCAATTTTTATATCAGGTGAAATTTTTCTGATTTCATAAATACAATTTACAAAATGCTCTGCCCCGCCGTCAGGTAGATCATCACGCGTAACAGATGTTATCACCGCATATTTAAGTCCGAGATCTTTAACAGCTTGTGCGATATGTAACGGTTCATTCCCGTCAAGCGGTTCCGGCTTTGAACAGGTAATATTGCAATAACGGCAGTTACGGGTGCAGTTATTTCCCATAATCAAAAAAGTTGCCGTATTTTTCGTATAACATTCATTTTTATTCGGGCATCGCGCGTTTTCGCAAACGGTATTAAGACATTTTGTCTTTAAAATTCTACGCACAGTACGAGTTTTATCTGTATCTATAATTGGTCGTTTTAAATAATCAGGTAACCTTTTCTGCATATTATTATCATAATACCAAAATTTAATATAACAAACCTTTATTAAAAATATATTTATTGTCTAGACATATTTACCCAAAAAAGTTATTATATAAATATGGACGCCAAAGAAATTTATAAATTAATTCTAGAAAAATTTTATGATCCATCTTTACAAAATTATATTGATGTAATTGATTTATGCACAAATAATATTAATAAAAATTACAACGATGTCAATGCTCATTATGTTAAATCAATGGCTCTTTTTGGAATAGCAACTCTTATTAATAAAGCAGATGAAATATATGCTTATAACCACAATGAAGAAGTTAAACATTCAAGTAATGGCGAATTAATGAGAAAAATTGAAGATAATTTTAAATTAGCGGATAATGCTGTCGAAGAATTTAATATAGCATATAATATAGATAATAAAATAATAGAAAAACATCCGTATCTAAAAGTGATTGTAAACTATAAATTAACGGGAGTAAGATATTTATTTTCCAGACCAATACCATCAAAAGATATCATGGATTTGATGTTTCAAAATAAAAAATGGTCTTTCATATCTGTTATTGGAATTTTATTCTTTTGCGCAACAATTCTTGCATTCATATTAGCAGGAGAATTATTTGGTGTAAAAGTTCTTCTAATAGGCATGTCTTTTGTAATAATGTTAATTTTTATTTACCCTGATGAAAACAAAAAAATACTAAATAAATACAAAGAATATATTTTAAAACAACAATAAATATACTTACAAAAATATTGATTTTCATGACTTATAACGTTATAATATAATTAAGGAAGTACAATCAGGAGAATTTGTATGAAAAATTTGATAACATTATTTTGTTTATTATGCTTTGCAGGATGCGCTTACGCAGAAGTTTACGAAGTTCCGGGTTCACAGGTAACAACAGAAGAAGAAGTTCAGGTTCAGCCGGATGAAAACGACAAAAAACAAACCGAAACAAAAGTTGAACGCAAAAGAATCTGGCGCCACAGAGACCTCAATCCGACAAACACATACTGGAATTTCGGCAAAGTTCCTTTCTGGACAGGCACTATTTAGCACGAGGCGACAGAGAGCGGAGTACATTTGCAAAGTGCTGAATGCACGAATGCAAATTAAGGAGGCTCGTTTAATATCACCGGGTAAGAAGCGCGAGGCAGTTGAACTACTTAAATAAGCATTCAAAAATTCCCTCGGAGTATGTCGGATGCGCGAAGCAGACACGTTTCAAATCTTCTATGCTTAAATTATTCTGCATAGCAATTGTAATTTGCTGGATTAAGGCTGATGCCTCCTTTGATACAATGTGCACGCCGATTACTTTTCCATCCTGCGACAGAATTTTTATAAATCCCTCGGTACAGTTATCACAGTGAGATTTACCTAAAGCAGAAATCAAAAGATTTGCTTTTTTGTATGTTCCTTCTGCCAGATCCTGTTCGCGTTTTCCGACCCACGCAATTTCAGGGCAGCCGTAAACTACCGAGGGCACAAGTTCTTCATCAAACTCAATTCCTGAAATCTCAGCCAAAGCCTGTTTTATAGCAAAATGTGCAAGCTGAATTTTACCGCACGCATCACCGATACATGTTACATTGTTTGAAATCTTTTGCGGCACACGTCCTGCGGCTAAAAGAACAAGTTCAGGTTCAAGCACATCACCTGACGCTAAATAAACTTTCTTATTTTCAATTTTTTCTACGCTGTTTGAAAGATAAGTTTTTATTTTCTTAGCTTTAAAAATACGCTCAACACGCTTTGAGACCTCAATGTCTGCAACAGGTAAAAGATGTTCAGCCATTTCAACAATAGTTACATCAACCTCAAAAGCTGAAAAAATCCTTGCCCACTCGATGCCTATCGCCCCTGAACCTATTATTACAATACTTTCAGGAAGTTTTTTTAAATTCAAAATATCATCAGAACTCAATACAAATTCATGGTCAAATCTTAAATTTTCAAAGTCTCTTGGCGCCGAACCGGTTGCCGTAATAACTTTTTCGCATTCATAAACTTCTCCGCCGGCTTGTACTAAATACTCCCCTCTACCTATGGGAGAGGGTTGAATTTCGGCTTGAGCCGCGCGAAAGTCAGAAATTCGGGAGAGGGTCGCCTCCGCATTAACTACAACCACTCCAGCATTTTTCAGGGCAAGTTCAAGAGAACGTCTTAATTTTTCAACAATTTTGTCCTTGCGTTCAACAACTTTTTCATAATCAACGGAAAGGTCAAAACATTTTATTCCCAAGTCGGAAGAACACTTCATCTCCTCGTAAAGTTCTGCCGAATGCAAAATTGCTTTTGTCGGAATACAGCCTTTATTAAGACAAACCCCGCCAATTTTATCTTTTTCAAAAAGGACAACTGACAACCCTTTTGCCCTTGCATGAAATGCTGCTGTATAACCTGCAGGCCCTGCGCCTATAATACCTAAGTCAAATTTCATAGAAAATCCCTCCACCGCTTACTCGATCCCCCTCCCTTTACAAGAGAGAGTACAATTTATCTTGTATAAACTCTGGGCAGTCTTACTTTCAAACGGCAGGTCAATTCGTAATTTATAGTACATAAAATTTTTGCCCAGTTGTCAATTGAATGCTTTTCATCTAATAACGTTATAATATCGCCGGGCTTTGCATCAACACCGGTTATATCAAACATCATTTGATCCATAGTAATATTGCCAACCTGAGGGACATCTTTTCCGTTCAAATTCCCTGAAATTTTGTTTGAAAGTCCGCGCGGAACTCCGTCAGCATAACCGAGCGGAACTGTTGCAATTTTTCTGTTGCCATGCGCGGTGAATGTATGTCCGTAACTTATCCCTTCGCCGTCATGAGCCTCATGAATATTAACAATACGTGCTTTCAAAGACATAACAGGCTTTAAGTCAGGTCTGCGAATATTGCCGTCTTCCGGCAAATCAGGATAAAGCCCGTAAATTCCAATGCCCGCCCTGTACATATTTGAATTCGGCACATCATAACACATAGCACCTGCTGTATTCAATATGTGAAGGAGCAGCCCTGTTGTATCAATTTGCGAAATTACGCTGTTCCATCTGTCAATTTGAATTTGAGTTTTTGCTCTGTTTTCGGCATTGGCAAGATGAGTGAAAACACCGCCGAATTCAAGATAATCAGCTTTTCTTACCTCATTTATAAAACCTGCTGCCACATCTGCTGCAACACCAATTCGGTTCATGCCTGTATCAAGTTTTACATGAACTTTAGGCTTTTTACCTGTTCTTTCAAAAGCTTGCTTGCACGCAGCCAAATGTTCTTTTGAAAAAATTGCAATTGTCAAATCAGCATTCACTGCACTTTCAACAGCCCAAACAGGAACCGCTCCCAGAACGAGAATATCACAATTTATCTTTGCCTGTCTTAAATCAACACCCTCATCAATTGAGGCAACGCCTAACATATCAGCCCCCGAAGCAAGAAGAGTAGGAGCAATCATAACAGACCCGTGTCCGTAAGCATCAGCTTTTACAACCGCCAAAAGTTTTTTGTCTTTCGGAGTATTTTTTCTGATTGAACGCATATTATATGCGATATTTTCAAGATTAATCTCAACCCAGCTGTCTCTGTGAATATTAATATTGGTTTGTCTAACATTTTTCATAATAACTTTAGTATATAACTAAATTATTATAGGAGCAATTATTTTACAACATAAAAAATGTTATCGTAATATTTCCTGCTCCTGTGGGAGGGATAAAAGGAGAGGGTTTTGTTATGCGGGAACTGTGCGTCCCCGCACCCCGCACTTAATTTCTTTCTTTTTGTTGCGATGCAAAAAGAAAGAAATTAAGCAAAGAAAGAAAAACACGCTGACCGTTTAATCTGCACTAAATTCAACCAGAGCGGATGAACTCGCTGTATTTTTGTCATTCCGAACTTGTTTCGGAATCTTTTTTAACGCTCAAACAGCATCCGCTTTGCTGCTGTTTCATTAAGTGCAGATTATTGAATGTTACGTGCACTTCGTGCACTGTAATGACTTATCGTCTTATTCACTTATTAACCTATTCACTTCCGATAACATTTTTTATATTTTTAAATTTAAACAAATTACTTTTTTGTAATATAATTTAGTTATGGACAGACAGGAATTTATTAAAGCAAAACGTATCGTTTTTAAATTCGGAACAAATATTTTAAGGGGAGATGACGGCTATGTATCACTTCCACGTGTATTTTCATTTATTGAAGATTTAGCACGTCTTGCAAGGCAGGGAAAAGAAGTCATCGTAATAACCTCAGGAGCCGTAGGTTTAGGTAAAAAAAGATTAGGTATTGAAAGCACCGAAGGAGTTGCACTTAAACAAGCGTGCGCCGCAATAGGACAGAGTAAGTTAATGTCGATTTATGAAACAGGATTTGATACTTACGGGCTTATTGCTTCTCAAATTCTTTTAACAGAAGACGATTTTTCTTTGAGACAGAGATATTTGAGTCTCAGAACAACTCTGAATAAACTTCTTGAACTAGGCGTTGTACCGATTATTAACCAGAATGACACTGTTTCAACGGTTGAAGTTCATCCGCAGTTTGAGCATATGCAGGTTTGTTTTTCCGATAACGACAAACTGTCAGCCCTTGTCGCAAGCGAGCTTGACGCTGATTTGCTTGTAATTCTCTCTGACGTTGACGGCCTGTTTGACAAAAATCCAAAAACAAATTCCGATGCAAAAATTATCAGAACGGTTAAAGAAGTAACGGAAGATATCCTTGCACTCGGGACAGACGCCTCAGAAGGCGGAAGAGGCGGTATGAGAACAAAGCTGAAAGCCGCACAGATTGTTACAAGATTCGGCGGTAAAGTATTAATCGGAAACGGCAAAATCCCTTATGTTATTAAAAAAATCTTTGAAGGTGAAGAAATCGGCACAATGTTTCTGCCTCAAACCGAAAGCCTTCCTGATAAAAAACGATGGATTGGCTATGCCACAAATATCATAGGTCAAATTGTGGTAAATGAAGGCGCCAAAAAAGCTTTAAAAGCACAAAAAAGTCTTCTGCCAATCGGCGTATGCGAGGTTATAAACGAATTCAACAAGGGAGATGTTGTTTCAATCCTTGATGAAAAACACAACGAAATAGCCCGCGGAATAGTAAATTACAGCTCGGATTCATGCCGCAAAGTTATCGGGTGCCATTCTGATAACATTATGGAAATTCTCGGCTTTAAAAATTACGACGCAATAATCACACGCGACAATATTACATTGTTATAACTCCTCCCTCCTTTGGGGGAGGGAATGAGGGAGAGGGTATGAGGGGTAAAATACAAATGGACTTTATACAAATCGCAAAAAACGCAAAAGAAGCTTCTTTAAAAATTGCTGACTTATCAACTGAAATAAAAAACGATGCACTAATCAAAATTGCTGACGAAATTGAAGCGTCAAAATCAGAAATTTTTGATGCAAATAAAAAAGATTTAGCAGAAGCTGAAAAACTTGTAGAAACAGGTAAACTCAATAAATCAACTTTCAACCGTCTCAAGCTTGATGAAAACAAAATGCGTGATATGGTTCAAGGGATAAGAGATATTGCAAAACTTGAAGATCCTGTTAATAAAAAGCTTCTGGTGCGGGAACTTGATAGTGATTTGACTTTGTATAAAGTTTCATGTCCTATCGGGGTTCTCGGCATAATTTTTGAAGCAAGACCTGATGTTATTGCTCAAATTTCATCTCTTGCAATAAAATCAGCTAATGCCGTAATCTTAAAAGGCGGTAAAGAAAGCATTAACACAAACAAAAAAATTCTTGCTGTCATAAATTCAGCACTCGAAAAGGTTGAGAATTTTCCTAAAAACGTTATTCAGCAGGTGTTTACGCATGAAGATGTAGCCCAAATGCTTAAATGTGATAAATATATAAATTTGATTATCCCGAGAGGCGGAAACAAACTTGTTAAATTTATAAAAGAGAATACAAAAATTCCTGTTCTGGGGCATGCTGACGGCATCTGCCATATATTTGTCGATGAAACGGCTGATCTTGATATGGCAATAAAGGTTGTAACCGATGCAAAAACTCAATACCCGAGCGCATGCAATTCAGTAGAAACACTTTTAATCCATGAAAAATTCCAGTATATTGATAATTTGCTTGCAGCTTTGCAATTGTCTGAAATTCAGCTTATCAATAACCCCGAAAGCTGGTCGCATGAATATGGCGATAAAATTCTATCTTTCAAAACGGTAAAAAATGTGGATGAAGCAATTGAACATATAAATACTTACGGTTCGGGGCATACTGACAGTATTATTACAAAAAATACAGAAAATGCAGAAAAATTTATGAATAAAGTTGATTCTGCAGGAGTTTACTTTAACGCGTCAACACGCTTTGCTGACGGCTTCCGCTACGGCTTCGGGGCAGAAGTCGGGATTTCCACAAACAAAACCCATGCCAGAGGCCCTGTGGGATTAGACGGCTTAACCATTTATAAATACAAACTTATTGGTAAGGGTGATATTGTAAAAGATTACGTTGACGGAACAAAATCTTTTCATCATAAAGATTTAATTTAGCAGCCATCTGTTAATACTATGTTTATTTTGAAACTTTCTGTTCCTGCTTATCTATATCAAAAATACTCTTATCCATAGAATTATTAGTAACATTATTGGCATTTGACATATTTTCTTTTTTATCATCAGTCTTAACACGTGCCGCATCTGAAACCTGCGTACGCATATTGTCATCTTTTATATAATTTACAAATGTTTTACCTTCTTTTTTAGCGGCAAAAATTGATAAATCTTTATCATTCAAAGTGGCCAGTCGTGATAAATCTACAGTATCAGTCTTTTTGTAATCCTTTTTGCCGGTCAGACGCTGAATTTTTGCCTTATCAAAATTCGGGTCATATTGAAACAAATCCTTAACCGTAATACTCATAATAACCATCCTTTCCTTTTATTCTTCATACATAAATAAAAATAAAATGGTTAAAATTATTGACAAATCGGCATCGCATCCTATCCTATCCTATCCTATGAGGCATTATAACAGAATTTCAGCCATTTTAAACTTATATTTACATTTCATTACATTTGTGGATTTTGTACTTTTTATAAATAAGCCCCTCTCTCCGGTTCTTCAGACACCCTCTACCCAAATGGAGAGAGGAGCGTAGCCGCTCCATCCAACACACTGGGTTTTGCATAAAATTTTTATGCTGCTTCCTACTGCCTTAGCGCCATAATATCTTAGTATCCTAATAAAAGCTTGACATCTGGACTTCTTCAACTCCGGCAGCCTTATAATTGGTAACGCTTACGCTTATCCCACCCTACGGACTCTCCCAAGAGAGGGAAAAGTTTTTTATTCCCTCCCTGAATGGGGAGGGTTAGGGTGGGGTACAAGCTGGAAAATAAGAGGGTTTAAGGATTAGAAGATAAGCTTTTTTACCGTAAACAGCCTAACTTCTTGCTTCCTGCCTTCATAACCTCCAAATAAACTTGACTTCATGACTTCCTAATATTTATTTTTTTTGCTATAATAAAAGAGCAGTACGGAGAGGTGTCCGAGTGGTTTAAGGTGCGGATCTCGAAAGTCTGTGAGGGGTAACACCCTCCGTGGGTTCGAATCCCACCCTCTCCGTTTTTTAGTCCGAAAACTGAGAATCAGTGCAGATACAAAATTGAAAAACCGCCCACTGTGGGCGGTTTTTTGCATGTAAAAATTTTAAGAGAATTTTTCTCATCAAATTTTCGCAACTTTTTAAACTTTTCCTGCCCAAATTCTCTTTTTCATTTTTTCGAGGTGCAGATTGGGCTAGTCTTTTATTAAAACATGATTTCCATTAATCGTAACCCATTTACCATCAGCATTTTCTGACGATGTTGGATAACTTTTTTCATGTGTTTTGGCATCTGACGGTAAATCGTTTTTGTAAGGAATTCCGATACTGTTCATTTGGGCAAGAATTTCTTTTTCATTTTCTGAATATTCTTTTGATGACATTTTTGAAATATCTTCTCGTGTATAGATTTTATCTGTGCCGGTTTCGGGATTTTTATAACCTGAGTAATCTTTTGGCTGCTCGGATTGAGGCTTAATTAATCCATCTTTTAATTGCTGCTCAATTATTGGCAAATTTCTTTCAAACTCTTCGCTTGTCATATTTCCGATTTCTTCTGGGGTAAAAATTGGATTACCATAATTATCCACATTCATTTCAATACCTATTTTAAGTAATTTTGAAGGTACTTGATCTATTGAATTAGAGTTTTTATCCACAAATTTATTATTTTTTATACTATTTCTCAAATTATTAACTCTATTATTCCACCCATTATAAAATATTTTTTGTTCAGGATCATTAGCAACAATTTTATCATAACTCTTTTGCCTTATTTCGAGAAATTTATTTAAATCGCCATTGCTCTGATTATAAAATATTTTTGCAGTTCCAGGGCCATGTAGCACTGCAGTATCAAACATAGCAACAGCCATATTTGGATCTGATATTTTATCTGCACCTGATACCTTCCAATAATCATCATAATAAATAGCTTTTGCTTCATCTCTAGTAATATTCTTAACGTCTTTGTATGCTAACCCCTTTCGTTTACGATAGGAATTCAAAGTCGTTTGGGTAATTCCCATATTTGTAGGTCCACCTCTGTCTTTTTTATTATTTACATATCCACCTTCAGAAGGAAATAAGAATTCAAGAGCTTTTTCAAAATTTTCTTTAGTCATATTTTTCTCCTTATTAAGCTAATACACAAAATCTCATTAAGAATAAGTTTAATAAGGTAAAATAAATTTATTACTCTTTCAATTCATATAAATAACTTTTCAAATATAAAGCCCTTTGTTTTACTACATTTTCTAACATTCCGGCTGCAATATTAGTATGAATACTTCCTTCTTTATTATATACAGTTTCTACTATAAGTTTTTTTTCCAATTCATAATACCGTTCCCAACTTTGCTGTGCTGCAATAAATACAGTATATTGTTCCTTAGATAATTCTTTCTTGATCATATTTGAATAAATAGAAATTTGCTCAAGCCAAGCATCAGTTGCTGCATAAACGCATTTATTCATACCTGAAGTCGAATAATCTTTTTCTATGCATTTTTCCAGTTGCACATCAATAGCATGTTGTTCATTAGGTAAAGCAACAACTTTAAGAAAAAAAGATATTGAAACTATCAATAATAATGCAATAGTTATTTGCATAAGTATTTTCTTCATAAATTTATTTTACCATAAAATATATAAGTTTTTACATAATTCACCGCCTTTCGTATTTTTAATAAAAAAAGAGTAAAGCAGAAATTTAAATCCTAAAAATTATCTTACCTTACTCTTTTGTATAATATTTAATTGTATATTATAATTATACCATTTACTTGCGAAATCCGTCAATATTAAATCGAATTTTCATTTCTTGAAATTTTACAGAAATTTTGTAATTTTTTTAATATAATTGTGTCCTAATGATACAAGAGGTGTAAATACA
>ERZ780117.177-NODE-177-length-31696-cov-4.452546_pt1 | contig 31696 bp, 38 predicted proteins | sample MGYA00510985_ERZ780117 | MGnify/ENA primary metagenome ERZ780117 (study PRJEB29588, sample SAMEA2159553) | human gut metagenome | biome: human gut; feature: human-associated habitat; material: faeces | place: Denmark | collected 2008/2010 ...
CTTTAACTGCTCCAAAACATTTTCATTATTAATTACCATCAATATTTTAATATGTTGAGATTTTAAACGCAAAATAATATCCTCAAGTGCAAATATAGCGGATATATCCAGCAAATCATCACTGTCATAAACAAGAATTAAATATCTTGTTCCTAAAAATTCATCAAATTGTGATATTAACTGCGTTGCAGAACCAAAGAAAAATGCACCGCTTATATGCACAACTCTTATTTTGTGCCTGTAATCTTTTTCCAAAACTTTTTCTAGCTTCATAATATCTTTGTCATAAACTTCTTTATTAACAAGTTTTGCCTTATCAGCCGCACGTTTGGCATACAAAAGTGCGGCAAGAGTAATTCCGGCTCCTACAGCTACTATTAGATTATAAAATACGGTAAGCAGAAATACCAGAATAAGAACATACAAATCGTCTTTAGGCGCAAGATTTATTACCTTTAAAAATTTTGTATCAACAATATCATAGCCTATTTTTATCAATATACCAGCAAGAACAGCAAGCGGAATTTCAGCTACAAATCCTGAAAATTTATAAATCAAAAGAACAAGAACTAAAGCCGTTACAACCGCTGAAATCCTTGTTGATGCACCAGTTTTAATTGCAGCAACGGTTCTCATGGTCGCCGCAGAGCCAGGTAAAGTTCCCGTTAAAGCGCAGCAGATATTTCCCAAACCTTGAGCAGACAGCAGTCTTTTGGGCGGAAGCTGAACTTTTGTTATGGAAGTACACACCAATCCCGTCAATAAACTTTCGGAAGATAAAATAATTGCAAGAGTAATTGCATAATGAAAATATGTAATCAGGTCATGCAAAGTTGTATGTGGCATATTTATTGCCGGCATTGAAACGGAAATTTGAGAAATTTTTGATACATTCAACCCCATCTTTATTGAAATTATCGTACAGATAATTAATGCAAGAATCTGTGAAGGAATATATTTATTCCATCTTTTTGGAAAGCCGAATACAATAAGAAGAGTTAATGCACCTATTGCAAAAGCCTCTACATTCAAAGAAGAAATAGATTTGAAAACAGTTTCAAGGCTCTCTATCGTATTTGAACAAGGTTCAAGACCTAAAAGCGGATTTAACTGCATAATTATAATAATTACGCCGACGCCGTTCATGAATCCCGAAATTACAGGATACGGTACATATTTAACAACTTCGGGGAGTTTCGTCAAAGACAGGATAATCTGCAAAATTCCTGCTAGAAACACAATAAAAATCACAGAGCTTAAATCTTTGTTCAAAGCATGCATTATTGATGCCGTTACAATGGCCACAGGCCCTGTAACACCTGATATCATAGGAATTTTTGTACCGAAAACTCCTGCGATAACCGTTAAAATTATTGCGCCCCATATCCCTGCACTTGCGCCAAAACCTGTTGCAACACCAAATGCAAGAGCCTGAGGCAGAGTTATTATTGAAGCGTTCAAACCTCCTAAAATATCACCGGCAAAAATCTGCAGTTTGTTTTTAAAATCCATGCAATTATTATAAATAATCTTTATGCTATAATCAACCTATGAAGTTGAGAGAAATTTATTCAACAGACAAAACAGTAATTTCTTTTGAAGTTTTCCCGCCTAAAACCGAACCCGAAAAACTACTGCAAGAAACAGCAATTCTTGCGAACCACAACCCTGCATTCTTTTCGTTAACTTATGGAGCAGGAGGCAACGAAAACAAATCTTTCAATCTTCTCAAAAATATTAAAGACGCAGGAATTAATGTAATGCCTCATTTTACCTGCATTACAAGTTCTAAAGAAAATATTGAAAAAGATATAAAAAAACTCTCACAACTGGGTGTTGAAAATATTCTTGCCCTAAGAGGCGATATTCCGCAGGACAAATCTTTAATGAAGCATGACTTTCACTATGCAAATGAACTTGTGAGCTTTATTAAAGAAAAAACAAATTTATCAGTCGGAGTCGCGGGCTACCCTGAAGGTCATATAGAAAGCCCTGATTTAAAAACAGATATTGACAATTTAAAAAGAAAAGTTGATGCGGGAGCCGATGCTATTTTTACACAGTTGTTTTTTGAAAACGGATTTTTCTTTGATTACGTAAACCGTGTAAGAGATGCAGGAATAACTATTCCAGTTATTGCCGGAATCATGCCCGTAATAAGCAAAAAACAGGTAAACAAAATGACTTCAATGGCAAATATATCTATTCCGAAAAAATTAAAAGAAGCTCTTGAAAAATATAAGGATAATGATTTGCTTGATTTCGGCATAGAATTTGCTTCCGAACAGTGCAGAGGGCTGATTAAAGAAAATGTAAAAGGGCTTCACTTTTATACACTGAATAAATCATATTCAACCGATAAAATTTTAAATAACATTAAGGAGTAAATATGGAAAATTTAAACAAACACATTGAACACACACTATTAAAACAGGATGCAAAACTGGAAGACTTTTTAAAATTATTTGAAGAAGCTAAAAAATATGAATTTCTGGGAGTATGCGTAAATCCTTTATACGTCAAACTTGCAAAAGAAAACCTCAATGGCTCAAATGTAAAAGTCGTTACGGTTGTCGGATTTCCGCTCGGCGCAAACAAGACTGAAGTTAAAGCTTTTGAAACAGGAAAAGCACTTGATGACGGCGCTGATGAAATTGATATGGTAATCAATGTTTCAAAATTAAAAGACAAAGATTATGATTTTGTAATTGATGACATCAAAACAGTAAAATCAGCCTGCAAAGATAAACCATTGAAAGTTATTCTTGAAACAGATCTTTTAACAAAAGATGAAATAAAAAAAGCCTGTGAATTATGCATAGAAGCAAAAGCTGATTTTGTAAAAACTTCAACAGGTTTTGTAAAAAACGGAACAGGTGCAAAAGCCGAAGATGTAAAACTTATGTATGAAACCGTATCTCCATACGGTCTGAAAGTAAAAGCATCAGGCGGGATCAGAGATAAAGAAACAGCCTTGAAAATGCTTGACGCGGGAGCCGAAAGATTAGGCACCAGTTCAGGCGTAAAAATCGTAACAGACTAGCAAAAAAATTTTTGTCCGGTTAAACAAATTAATTATACAAAAATATTACTAGATAATATCAAGCCTTGACCATGCTATAATATTCATTAAAGGAATAGCAAATGGGTGATGAAGACAAACAATTCAACTTTACGGTTTTACAAGCTTTACATATTTTTCATATTTTACTTAAAAACCCTATTAAATAAGCCTTTTATAAAGTTTTATTAAAACTTTATTTTCAAGTTTTACATATTTTATTAAAAAAAACAGAACACGATTAGAACACGATAAAATTTTATTAAGGGTTTAATTTTTTACAATAAAAAAGCTCCGATGAAATTAATCACCGGAGCTGAATTATATATGGTCGAAAGGAGGAATGCAATTTTATGCATTCTTATATGAAAAAGATTATACTTTATAATTATCTATAGCCTGCTTGCGGTTATGGCCGTCATTTCTGAAAGAAACGTGTATCCACTTATCGGTTTTGCTGTATTCGTACAGAAGCTGATCATAATTCAGGTGAGATTTTATATAATTAAACACGTCTTTCAAATTCTTTTGCGGAACTACTAAATCTGCGGCCTGCCCCATTAAGTGCTGGGAATTTGGCTGCCCGCCGACTTTTTTATTTAAAACAGCACAGCGAAAGCCGCTTGTAATTACAATAGGACACCCTAAAGCATTTCTTAAAGGCTGTAAAACATTTTCACATAGCGACTTTAAATTATTTATAACAGGCTCGGAAGGTGTATTGTTTATTTTATAAGCGTTTGCAGTATCAGAATAAATTAACTCCTGCAAAGTAAAATTCTGTGATAAATTCATATTAATTATTTCCTCAATTTTGCTTCCAAAATAATAAGTCTTTTATCCATTTCGGCTTGATTGTTTTTTATAGCCTGAATTTCGTTAACGCATTCCTTAACCATATCGGAGGTTGCCTGAATGCTGTGCATTTGATAGCCTAAACCTACAAGCCACGAAATTAAAACAATGATTGAAGATGCAAGAAAACCTCTTAGTGCTGTCCGGTTATTATTCATCATATCGTACATGGTGTTGACTTTATCAACAAAGGATAGCTCTCCCCGTTGATTAACGCCCCCGAAAAAGAAACAATTCATTTCGTTACAGCGTTTTTGCAAATCTTCAATTGCCTTTTTTAATAGCATGTGATGTTCGTAACACTCCCTTGATTGTTCTGTCATCTCCATTTCCTCGTTCTAAAATTCTTTAACCACTGCCAGAAATCTACTGCAATATACATTATTTGAGCTTTAAGAGGGCTTACGCCTTCGTTTAACAGCGCTGTTTTAAATATCTGGCTTGCAAGCTCTCTGTGGTAATGTACTAAATGCGGATTGTCCAGTATGTAATCGTGGATTATGCTCGCAGGCAGATATTCAGGGCTGTGCGGACAGCCTAAAATAAGCCAGAAGATTTTCCATAACGTACATCCGTCAGATGTAAAATTCGGGTCATCAAGCCTTAGATAAAGCTTTTTGTTTGCATAGCTGACTATTACAAAAATCGGCTGTATAAGATAAAACGGCTTTTTCTTATTTTTGCAGTTATAGCCAATTGCTTTATCAAATTTTGTATAATTAATCTGCATTAGTCTTTCTCGTCAAATTCTTTGCGTAATTTTTCATACTTTTTCACAACATCATCAGGAAGATAATGCTTATTATCGTCAATCAGTCTAAACGCTTCTTGCGCTATATTAGTAGCCTTTTTTAAGCGTTTTTTATCCTTGACAATCTGTGTTTCTGACTGATGTTCTTTTGCTTTTTCAGCGTAGGAAAAGCCACTTTTAATGGCTTCCCCTACTTTTTCAATAGCTTTTGCAAAATCAAAAACCATTATTTAGTTTCCTCAACATTACCTTCTACACCATCAATTTTATCAGCGTATTCGTAAAGAATTCCTTTAAGTCTATCTTTAGTTTGTGCATCAAATACTGCAAAAATACCATCATCAATTGTATTTGGTGTACTTTTTACAACTGCTTCAATCAAATCGTATACAAAATCAACATTAACATCAATATTCTTTACAGAATATTTTTCACATACTTTTAATACATTTTCTTTCATTACATCTTTTAATTCTTCTTCCATAATTTAATCTCCTTTTTTACTTGTTAAAGTTCTAACTATTTCCCCTTCACTATAGTAGTGAAGTTTAGATTTTACCCATTGACCAAACCTGTCGTACAGAGTTTGTAATTTATATTCGGGAGTTTGTCTTATCATTAGACGGTTGCCGCTATCCAGCGTTATCTGTGTCAGTTTCTTCTGTTGTATCTGACGGCTGTTCCACTTCATCCGGAACGGTACTTGTGTCTGCATCGGTTGTATCTGCATTTTCTACCTCTGTTTGCTCTGTATCGTTATCTGCATCAATGTCTGTATCGCTGTCGCTATCTGTATCTGCAGGCTCAACAGGTTCAACAGGCTTTTCAGGAAATTTCTTATTTTTAAATAAGTAGTTCATTTCCTCTGTTGTATAACCCAGAGCCAGCCCCAGAGCATTAACAACCTCATCCCCGCGATAATACGAACTTGCATAATCGAACTTGATTAATGCCGGAACATTGTCTTTAAGCATTGCTTTGATATCTTCAGGTGTAATTCCTTTGTCCTGATACAGTGCTAAAAGAACATCTGCCTTTGTTAGATTTAAAAGATTTAGCCTTTGCCGTTCTTTTTCAGCCTGTTCCGCTTCATATTCTTCATTAATTTCACCATGCGTATAATTGTCCTTGTAACAGATATAATAGCCTGCAGGTGCAATGACAAGATTTTCAACTTCGCGCATTAAAGTTTCTGTTCTGGTTTGCTGCACAAGAATAGTATTTGTCCCTGTCTGTTCCCCGTTTTCATCGAAAATCGGGACTTCTTTTTCTATCATTACAGGCTTTTCTATATTAACAGTTACGGTTTCCATAACAGGATTGCCGTCATCATCTGGTATAAACATCCCGTTTTCGTCAAGTTTTATCTGTTCTTGTTCTTCCTGAACCGTTTCAAATACGGGAACTTCTACATCATAAGGTTCTTCTGTTACGATAATATAAAGCATTTCGCCTTTTGAAGTAGCTTCAACGGCTTTATCTGCATATTCTTTCTCTGTATATGACATTTCTTTCTCCTGTTATTTTCCTGCGCACATCCATGTAAAAGTTTGTTCATTCCCGCAGCTATTGCCGATTGAAACAACAGATGCGCTTGTCTGCTGTATATAGCTTTCCGTCTGATTGCCTGTACCCGGAAGACTATGACTGCAAAATGCCGCATAATTTGTGTCTGAATACGGCTTCATTAAATTAACTGATGCCTGCTTACTGGCTTGAATTTGAAGTCTTCCGCCCTGTTCAATCCAGCCGTCTGACCAGACCCGATACCAGGATGACCCATTAATATAAGTTTCTGTAATATACGATTTAGATAATTGCTGAATATCTGACAGGACATGTCCAATATCAATTAAACCTGTATTAGGTACGGTATTACCTACTTTGTAATACAGAAGTTTTATAGATGAGGGCGGCTGTACACTTGATGAAGCTCCGTAAACAGAACTTGATTGTGATGCATTAAAACTAATAGTAGCAACAGTACCTCCCCATTGTTCTCTGGTGCTTCCGTACGTTTTTGTGCGAATTTTAAAACATCCTTCAGCGCCAGCTTCATATACATCAAATTTTCCTATACTGCCGCTAATTCCGGGTAATCCGGGGGCATTATAATTATTTACTGCGCCTGTATCTGAACCTGCCTGCAGGAACCAGTTATTTCTTGGTAGATAAAATTCGCTGTTTGTACTGTCTAAAATATAAAAATCTGCTACGCTGGTTGTATTGAATAAGTTGTCAATAGCGGTTTTTTGTGAGATATCCGCAATATAACGGCCGTCAGTCGTTTTTTTGCAGGAAATCCCCCTGAATGTAGTATCTGTGCCGCCGGCATAAAGTTCTTTAATTTTATTTACAGCGTCAGGGTAAGTCATTGTAATTAAAGCCCCCTGCAACGCCCATCCAACAGCTTCATCACCTGTCAATATTCTGTCAGTAAGCTTTGTATCAAACAGTGAAAAACCGTCATTGCTTTTCTTTTGCTCAATTATCCCGTAGATTTCACCCATCGGAAGCGTGAAGTTTTCGTTTTCTTCGTCAATCGTGTAGTATGGTGCGTAGCCGTACTGTTCGTACATATCCTGAACTCTGTCGCGATATGCAGCGTCAACGATTTTTGAACCTGTTTTGCTTTCTGTATAAGGGATTTTTAAGCAAGGCTGATAAATCAGGTTGCCGTTGTTCTCTAATTCAACACTATTTAAATCTAAATATTCTACGTTTTCCCCAATCCATAAACACCTTCCAATCCTTAACTGCAATTCACCCCAAGAGCTAACGTCTAATTCTGAAAAATCTACATTCGCTGTTCTGGTAGTTCCATCATCATATAATACATTAATGGTTACAGTATTATTTTCAATTTCGAAATTGGCTGTATAAGATAAACCTGTATAGCTTGAAGTGTAAGTTGATATATCACCTGCACCAGAAGAATTCTCGCGCAAAATCACACCAACCGTATAATAATTGTGTACAATGTTAATTACAGGTAGTCCTTGCTTATTATATAAACCAACAACACCTATAGAATCCCTTGGTTGCCCTATTTTACAATGATATTTAATTTTAAATTTTTTAGCGCTTAAATTAAAGTTTTCAGTTGATATTATATAACTATCTGATTTAAAGCCACTGGCTATCCCATCCTCTGTGATTGTAGGCGTACCAACAACCTCGTAGTTGTCAGGTTTGATTACGTCTATGCCTGTCTTGTTCCCCGAGAAGACGATACCATTAAGATTAACCTCAAGATATTTCAGATCAAATGGAACTGTCCAGAAATTGGCGCCTGATTGTGATGCAAAGCTAATATATTCAATATTTTCGGATGTATTCAAATCGGTTACAGTTAAGTAACTCTCACCGTTTACATTTATTGTCATATTGGAACCGCTAACTTTTATATCAAATGAGTGTTCAGTATTTGCTGCTACAGCAAATGAGGTGTTAGCATAAGTATTGTCTGATTTGTAATACCCTATGGTAACCTTTGATTGATTGTTGTCTATACGAATATAGATTTTTCCATTATAGTTCCCTGCACGTTTAACAAAGAAAGCAGTATTTAAGTGAGTAACAGGTAAAGTAGGTATAACGACCTTTAATTTTATCCCCCAAGTAGCAGGTAAACTGTTTACATCTAATCTTACATAGTTATTCTCCGATGCGCAATACATCCCATCCCCTGTAATATTCGGGCTTCCGACAACTGTGAACTTTGACAGGTCAAAGGTCGAATGTGCGTATTTTTGAATATCCGCGTAAACATCCGCATCAGAAGAAACTGCTCCCGTTTCCAAGGCTTTCGATTGGTTTACATAATCCGTTAAATCAGTCTGATTTGACAGAGTGCCTGTGATATCTCCCCAGGACGTTGTCGCGGACATTGTAATTTCTTCCCAGTGTTCGCCGTCAATATATGATGGCGTTGTTACAAAATTATAGGTGTTGTCGTCTATTAAACTTTTTACTTTGACATAAGTATTTTCAGGCGTCATATAATCAAGGATTGCACCTTGAGGATAGCCGCCGATTTTGTTTGATACATCTTGATCAAAGGTTATAAGTCCGCCGTTTTGTAAAAAACAGGTCTGGGATGACATCAAATAAAACATCCCGTTAAAATCCTGCCCCCAGGGCGGAAGTCCTCCGTCTTTCGGAGCTTTCATCGTCATTTCCGGAAATCCTTCCGCTATAGAAGCGTAATTACTGCCGGTTGCATCGTCAGGTATTGTGTTCTTTAACCCGTCATTTGCTATCGGTGCTATTAATGGTGTCGGTTTTATGATGTCTGTTGATTTCATTGTTACTCCTTGTTAAGATTTTGTCGGATTTACAATCTGACCTGCTGTGTGCGTGTTCGGGCACAGATTGCCATAGAAGGGGTTTGTGCCAAACGCTACTAAAAATATCGTGAAGTTTGTCAAACTATTGTGTAAAGTACCTTTTAAGCCGCCATTCCAGAGTATTGCAGCGGCTCAGCCACTATATATATCTTCCATCCCAGAAGGGTGCCGTATTGAACGGCATAAAGCCGGTATTCTGAAACCCGAATATTGTTGTCTGGTCCAGTAAATAAATTTTGTCTTTTACCCCCGCAGGTGTGGGGAAAAACGTTCTTGAATAAATTAATGCCAGCTCCTCATCTGTCGGCTCAAAATTCAATACATAATAAACCGACATATCAAAGTTGTCTTTGACAACAGCAGCATTTGTTGTGGCCGTTATGTGATTGCTGAATATAAAGTTTAAGTATTTATTGATTTCCGGTACTGTACCGTTTGAACGTATCAGTGAAATTTTACCCAGAATTAAACGTCTGTATAATTCGGTTGAAAGTGTTGTCTGCACCCCGTTGACGTTATAAATCCTTGATACATTAAGTATCTTTCCCCAGAGATTTAAGCCCCAGTCTGTTGCCGTCTGAATGTTTAAAAAATCATCAACAATCTTCAGCCAGAAATCATTCAAATTTGTGTTATACCAGTTCTCTTTTCGGCTGATTAAACCTTTGAGATTTTCCGCTTTTTCATACTGCCACAGGATATTTTGTATCAGGTTTGTGTCAAATGTAAAAACGTCATGTATGTCAAAATTACTCATTTATGTTTACCGTTATGTTTTCTGCAGTAATAACAGGGGTTTCATTTGCAAAAAGGTTTATCGGATACTGCGACAATTCACCGTCTGCAAATATTATTGTTATTGTGTCATTGGTTATCGGCTCGCCGATGATCAAAATTCCGTAATCGGATAAAGCAATCTCTTCGCCTGAAAGCTCCCAGCCTGCACCGTTATAAATAAAATTGTAAGTTCCGTTTGTGCTTACTTTTGAAGCAAAAGTTTCTGAATTAACGCTTACCCACTCCGTTCCTGATGTTACGGAGGCTTTCTTCAAACTTGCAACTGCATGAGCTGCAGGGGTTTGTAATCCTATCTCAACCTGTAATGTTTCAATGTCTGAAATCTGACGGTTTAAAACAGAAGCGACAACAAACGGGGAAAGTAAAGACCTTATCCCTACTTTTGAAACTCCCTCACCCTGGTATTGATTATTAATGTAAGCGATAATCGTATTTTTTATCAATTCAGCGAGATTTGCATTAGAATTGTTTTGACTTGTTGCATTTACGCTGACTACAAGCGGAACTGTCTGCGCTGTCTGATAAGTTACAACAGACGTTGAATTGTAATCTTTATCCGTTACCGTAACCGTTGTATTGCCGCACCACCCGCAGCCTGCTGATTTGACCGAATAAAGAGCGTAAGCAATATCTGCGCTGTTGCCACCGTTTACACATACATAGACACTGTGAGGCGGGATTGTTATATTGTCTAATACAAGCTCATAATCGTTCGGGTTGTCGTAAGCGTAAACATCCGAAACTCCCTCTACGGCATAGCAGGCGCTTGCATAGTTGCCGAACAGTGCCGTTCCGTTAAAGATTGATGCTAAAAGTCTTTCCTTTAGGGATACATCACTTTCGACCGCGCTGCCGACAGTCGCGGGCGCTGTGTTTGTTATAGTTTCCCAGCCGTTTATACCTGTTGTTGAGCTTGCGACAATATTAGTTAATTGACCTGTGCCGAGTCCAACAGCTCCTGTATTTGAGCAGATAAATATTCCTGTTGCAGTGCCTGTATCACCGATTACGATTTCGCTTTCCGAAACCCAGATTGTACCGTCAGATGTAGACGCCTCCGAACCTGCAGGAATAACGGTATCCGCAACCCCCGTAACAGCAACCGGCACCCTTGAAGCTGTTGCACCGTTTCTGCAAACATTAAAGTTTGCCGCCCACGCATCGAGCGCCGTTCCTGTAGACATTGAAATATTAATCAAAATGTTTGCAATATTGGCACAAAAGTCAATAGTTGCACGTCTTGCGGTTACTTCTGCATCAATAAGGCGACCCTGCGGAGTTGCTTCTTCTAACGAAATGTCGCTCCCGAGAGCCTGTTGAAATTCTCCTTGTACTGTTTCTAAAATATCTGCGGTGTCCGGTACGATTACCCCGTTTTCGCCAAAAGTATAATTCCCTGTGTAAGTTGTGTTGCTAGCCATTTAATGTCAAATTCCCGTAATTTGTAATAACTTCCGCTTTGTATGAATAAACCCCGTCATTGACAGAACCTGTATATGAATAAACTCTGTCTGTTTCTTCCGTATCTTCTAGCTGTTCGGTTAAATCCGCCTGAAACAGTTCAATCTCTGCAGGGGAATTGAAAATCGTATTGTAAAAATCAATTCCTTTTTCCGTATCAAACTGTAGTTCACCCCGAACTGTCTGGGCTTTATTCACAAAAATATCTCCCATCGCATCTAAATCCTGTTTTATGGCAAGATTGCCGGATGGTGTTAAATAAATATCGTTGTTGTCATTTATTGCGATTGTTTTCATTGTGGTGTTCCTGTACTTCCTCCGCCCGTCTGGACACCTCCATGTGTGTGAGTGCTAAGGCTTATGTTTGCGCCTGTAACATCCCCGCTTGCAGTTATAGTTCCGTCTACCGTTAAATTACCGTTAATAACAACAGAAGCTGCGCTTATAGCTGCCTGCCCCTCCTGCAGGGTGATTTTTGTTGCACCGTCAAGAGAGGTTAATATAACGGCATCGGCTTCGCTTTCTGCGATTTGGAACCCGTTTACTTTATCCGGTATGAAAAATCCGTCTTCATACTGGTGTTGTCTGTAGCTTGCAGGAGTGAATACCGACAAAAGACTTTTAAATACCGAAATGTCTCTATCCGCCGCTATCAGCCAGCCTGTCTGGTTTTCTTTTACCGGAAATGAAAAAGTAAACCCGCCGCCTGATAACATCAAAACAGGAATATTTGGAAACGGTTTCATCTCCAGTTTTTCTCCTGTTGAGGTTATGTCAAGCGCAAGGATTTTTACAACAGCCCTGTTTGTTGCTCTGTCGTAAGAAACAACCTGCGCCGGTATAACCTTCTGGATTTTTGAGCTCAATTTTGAACCGAAAAATTTTAAAAATCCCGCCCTGTCTTGAATGTCAGACGGGTTATACGAAGGTATTGATATGCTTTGCTGATTGCTCATAGCCCTCACCCCTACCCCCTCTCCCCAAAGAGGCGAGGGGAAGTAAATTTAATAAATCCCGTAATTCTTTGCATAAACACTGCAGTAATATGCCTGTTCTCTGCTTGTCAGGTCAAAATCAAGCGTGTAGATTTGATATTGTCCGTTTATGGATTTTAGCCGTTCGCTTTTTACCTGCACCCAGTCCCCGCAGGCCATTGACGGGTCAAGAAGGCATTTGAACTTAACCCCGAACTGGTCAGGCTCCGGTATTCCTATCATTCCGGTATCTTTTGAAACAAGTTTTATCTGTCCGCTTTTTTTCCGTACAGGCTTTTTGTCCTGAACTTTCAAGACCCCGTTGTCCTCAAATGCAACAACATCACCGAATGAGTTATATTTCTCAATAAGCTGGGCTTTTGAACCTCTGAAATTGAAAACGTCTATTGTCTTTTGTGTGGTTGCCTGCCATTCAAAGTCTAAGCCAAGCTGGTTTGCAACGGATTTGCCCGCCTCCTGCATTGTAACATTTTGCGCGCTGTAGGATATTGGTACCCTGTTCTGGTAAAACAGGCTTTTAGCCTCGATATTAAGCCACGTGTCAGGCATATCGGAAGGCAGGGCTTTATAGATGTCGCCCGTAAAAATTCTGCCATAACCTGTTGTGTCATAGCCTGCATAAACATTTATCGTCTTTCTGATTGAAGGGTTTATGTACGGCGACATATATGTTGTCAAATACTCGACATCAGAGCGTTTAAGGTTGGCGATTGAAATATTGGCTTCAGATAGAACGGCACCTCTTTTGCGGCTGACTTTAGCTCTGAATGCAAGCCCGTCAAGCCGCTTTAATTCCCGCCTGCCCCTCTCGTTTGTTTCGATTTCTATAAAACAGACCCTGTTGTTTTTCATAGCTCGTCCGCCGTTATAAAGAATAAATTACACGTTTTGCCAAAGTTCTCAAAATTCGGATAATTCCCGTCTTCTGTTCTGAAAATAAAATTGCCGTCTAAGATTTCCTGTATGTAAGGATACGGCACCACAAGCTGGTCTGGCAGGCAGATAAACGCCTGCCCGAGCTGTTCATCGTTTACAAACAAGCTCATGAACAAGGCGTCGTTAATCGTTTGTAACAGAATGTGAATGCTGTTTTCTATCTCGTCAAAAGAGATTGAAAACTCCTGATTTGCATAAGTATTATTGAGTTCTATCTGATATGTTGTCATTTTATATACTTTTGGCTAACTTGCAATTTTTATTTATTTGTTATAGGATTACTTTGTTTTCGGGTAAGATTGTTGAAAGGGTTGAAGTATGGAATTTGTCGAGAAGATTAATCAGTTAAAAGAACGTGTTGTCAATCTTAAAGATAATTTACAAACAGAAGAAGCAACAAAAACCGCTTTAATTATGCCGTTTTTAAGTGCTCTGGGTTATGATGTTTTTAATCCTCTTGAAGTTGTGCCGGAATTTGTCGCCGACAGTAGACTTAAAAAAGATGAAAAAGTTGATTATGCCATTATGAAAGATGGCAAGCCTATTATTTTAATTGAATGTAAAAAGGTTGAAAATGATAAACTGGATATTAAAAAGCACGCCGGTCAGCTGTTCAAATATTTTACAGCAAGTAAAGCAAAATTTATTATCCTGACCAATGGTATTGTCTATAAATTCTTTTCAGATATTGAAGAAACAAATATTTTAGATAAAGACCCGTTTTTTACGTTCAATTTGCTTGAATTTAAAGAAAATCAGCTTGAAACATTATCAGAATTTTGTAAAGAAAACTTTGACCTTGAAAAAGCCTATTCAAATGCCGGTGATTTAAAATATATTAAACAGTTTGAAGAAGTTATTGAAAATGAATATCGTACACCATCAGATGATTTTGTCCGGTATTTAATTAATAAATCCGGCGTTTGTGATGGCAGGATAACCGATAAAGTTATTGAAAAACACAAAAGTACTACTGTTGAGGCATTTAATCTTTTTATGTCAAAAGTTATGAAAACATCTCTTGATTTTAGTCTTGCGTCTAAATCGGAGGAAAAAGAAAATAAAAATGAAATTATAACAACTCTGGAAGAACTTGAAGGTTATGCTATTGTAAAAGCAATCCTTGCAGGCAATTTCGACATAAACAGAATTACATACAGAGATAATGCAAGTTACTTTAATATTTTGCTGGATAACAACATTTTAAAAACTGTTTGCCGTCTTTATTTGAACAAATCAAATAAATATATTGCTTTTTTAGCTTCAAAAGAAGGCGAAAAGCGTACACCGGAAGAAAAAATATTAATTCATTCAGTAACTGATATTTTTAATTTTAAAGAACGAATTTTAGAACGTGTAAAAGAAATTGACGCTAATTATGCTAAGAAAGGTTAAATTATGGAAACTTATGAAGCTAAAAAACACTGGTGGTTCTGGGTGCCTCCTGTAACAATTTCTATAATATTCTTGATTACTCTAATTATTCCAATATGGATTATGCTATGGGCTATATTGCGTTGGAATTTAGATAAAATTGAAATTAAAGACGGATGCCTATATTCAAGAATGGGCGTTATTTTTATTGATAAAAAAACTATACCGCTTGAGCAAATAAGTATGGTTTCTGAAAAAGCCGATATAATTTCTCAATGGCTTGGATTTGGGACTATTGAAGTTCAATCATCTGCGTTCGGGAAGGCAATTTCTTATCCTTGGATAAAAAATCCTGCGGAATTTATAAAAGTAGTTAATGATTATAAAAAATCTAATTAGTCCGCCCGCTGAATAAAGCTGAAAAAACCCATGAGCGTTTTATGGCTTTCCCCTGCTTCTGCCCGGAGTTTACACGTGAGGCATTAGAGGCTCTGCGGGCTTTTGATAAACCGACATAAACAGGGGTTATCTCCTGACCTTCTTTAAAACTTATAGAATACAATGTTTTGTCTAAACTGGACCCGGAGATTTCATAAGGTTCGGTGTCAAGATAAGCGTTCTTGATTACGTTATTGCCGGCACGTATTTTTAACGGCGTGCCGGTTAAATAATAGTAGTTAAGTTCATTTAATGTACCTCTGTCATTTATCGCTATATATGCCTGTATTGATACAGTATTCGGATTTAAAATTCGGTGATCAGTAATGACTGCTCCGGTCTCAATCGGATGTTCAAACATCTTTGCCGTTACTTCTCCGTTGAGTTTGTAAATCTCAAGCCCTGTCAGAACTTCCCGCTCGCCGTTATAAGCGGCAAACTTTTTCAATCCCGTGCCTTGCGAGGTTACAAGTAAAACTATGTTTGTATATGAAAGTAAAGTTGATAATATACTCATTTTACCACGCTGCATTTATACCGTTGTCAAATTCAGATGCGGTCGAAAGATAGTCAATAACTCCTTTCGGGTTATTCGTATTCAGGTTAACGTTTAATGTCTGAATACTTGTATTTTTTGAATTTGTATTGCTTATACTACGGGCATTATTAGTATTTGTTGTATTCTGCGCTTCGGTTGAATAGTAATTGCTCTGCACACCCGCAGGAACAGAATTTGTTTTATTTGCATTAACTTTTTCCATAACCTCTTTTGCTGTTGTTACAACAGTATAAGCACCTGTTACGGGATTTGACATCCCTATCAATTTTTTAAGGGGTTCGGGTATTTTATCCCATAACTCCTGTATTTTTTTTGCAAGTTCTGCAAATTTACCGCCCAGCCCCTTTAACCAGTCTATTGCGCTTAATACCCATTGTTTTATATTCATAAAGAAATTTTTTATATTTTCTCTTAATTTATCTGTATCAACACCGAGCTTTTCAAGAATTGTGCCGATTATACTTTCTCCGCCCTGCATAAAAACTATTAAATCATTGATAATTACAATAATTGCGGTTATCGCTGCAATAATCCAGCCTACAGGTGTACCTAAAATAGATTTGCCCAGAAAAGAAAAGGCTGCACTCAAAAGCATTATTGCCGTTCTTGCACTCAATACAACTGCCGTAACTGCAATGATTGTCGCAATAATTTTTGTTGCACCTTCATGTTCGGCCATCCAATCTGTAACCATTCTGATAACTTTTGCTACTTTTGTTATCGCAGGCAGGAGCATTCTTGCAATTGAGGCAAATATGCTGTCTATACCCATGCGGATATCAAGGCTTATCTGCCGGTATTGCCGCATACGCTCTAAATCTTCTTTTGTATAGAGTTTATACTTTTGAGCACGCTTGAGTTCTTCTGTGTAGGCTTTTGTGCCCTGCATTAAAAGCCTAGCCGTACCCTCATCAATTCCCAAAGTATTAGCCAAATCCCATTTTGCGGCGTCAGATTTTAGGGTTTCCATACGTCTTGCAACGTTTTCAAGCATTTTTTCTGGGTCTATTGAAATACCGACTCCGTATTTGGATGCTGCCTGCTCCAGAGCGCCGCCGCCTTGTCCCATTCTCAATGCTTGTGCCTGACTACGCAAGTTTTCTATAGTGCCGGCAGTGCCTTCTGTCGTACCACCGTAGCGGCGTGCAGCATTACCAAGCACCTGAAGTTTTTCTGCGGCTATGCTTGATCTGTCGGCAAGAAATTGAAGCTGTTCGCCCTGCTCGTAAAAGTCAAGGCTCTTTTTTATAGTTGCGCCGACTATTGCAAGTCTGGCAACGGTTTTGCCCAGTGCAAGAAAGTTATTTTTTACCTGCAAAAGAGAATGCTCTGCAGATTTTTTCATGGTTTCAACGCTTGTTTTGAACGTGTCAACCTTGGTTTTGCTTTCCTCAAGCGTTTTCTGAAGTTTTTTGAATTCGTCAGAGCCTTCCTTGCCCTCATCTTTTAATTTTTTAAGTGCGTCTTCGGTGTCCTTGACCTTTTTTTCGTAAACGTCAAGTTCTTTTTCATTGTGTTTCAGGTTGGCTTCAAATTCTTTTAAAGTGTCGCTTTCAAAGCCTATTGTAAATACGTCTAATAATCCGGGCATAAATTATTCCTTTATTGAGGCTTTGGCAATCAGATATTCATTATATTTGCTGATTGCTTCGGCTTCGTATATGTTCAATGCGTCCTCAAGCGTGTAAACCGTTTTAAGCTCGTTTAGTGTGGCTTTTCCGCTTGCAATAATTTGTCCAATAAATCCGTCAATATTCCGGAAAGTCTCGACTCGGCATGGGAGAGTGCCTTTGCCAAGAAAGTCAAGACTTTCCCTTGATTGAAAAAATCGTAGTTATACTTTAAACACTCGTTTTCGAGTTGCAGAAGTGTATCAAAATCCGGCACGTGGTTATTGATAATCTCTTTTGAAATCAATGGCACGTTTGGCTTGTCATCATACATCCTCTGGCAGCAGGAAAGCATTTTTACAACCATTTCTTCTGAAATAGTGTACTGATTAATCAGCGGCAGAATGCCTGCAGGGATGCGCACAATTACCTCTTGCGCTGTCATACAGGGCATTCTGGATATTAAAAACCTGCACCCGTTAATTGTCACCTCTTTAGGGGCTAAAAGCGCTATTGACGACGCTGCATTCGGGGTCTGGCTTACTGTTTTATTAATCTCGTCCTGTTGTTTATTTCTAAACTGGAACATCTTTACTCCTTTCTTATAAAAGTGTGAAGGGCTCTACAATACCTCCGCCTCACTCCTCTCCCTTCACACTTCACTTTTTAAATCGCATCTTCAAAGACAAATCCGTAAGTTTTTGTCTTTATTCTGCCGTCGCCACCGTACTGATAACCTACTGCCCCGTTTTTGATTACTCCGTTGGTATAGGTTTTTGTTACACCTGTTACAGGATTAACTGTTACTATATTAATAACATCCTTAACCGGAAAACGGTTTCTTGAACCTCTGTTCGCGTCATAAAGGATGTTTAAAAGCGCTTCCTCTTCCGTGTTCGGGATTATCGGTAAATTAAATTCAATGCCGTTGACTGTTTTCCAGACAATCAAATCCCCGTTGACACCTGATGCGTTGCCTGCAATTTCTGTATTGCCAGTAACACCTACGTCGCCGTCTTCCGGAAATGCTGTAAACGAAATCCCCGCTGGAAACGTTATAGACGCTTTAAGCGTAACCGATATGCCTATTGATGATACATCTTGCATTTTTTATGTCTCCTATATTAGAATATTGCTGCCTTCGACTTTTCTGATTGTGTCGTTCTTAGAGTAAACAAGGGTGTAAACCGCTTTATATATCGTTTTATCCCCCTGAATTTCCGTTGTTATATTGACAGTGTAGTAGTATCCGTTATTCTGCACCTGATACCACGCCTGCTCGCTGCCTGTCAATTGCGTAATATACGCTTTTTGCGCGGTTGTTAAGGTCTTGCCTTTTGATATAGTGCCGTTTGTTACGGCTTTATCGCAATTGTCCTGCAAAATAGCTGTTATGGTTGCGATACCGTCAGCGTTAGCAGAAATGTAATCAAGCGCTAGCTGTGTGTTTAAAATATCTGTTGCAATACAGTCTTTCAAATGCGCTTCGTTATCAAATACCGCTGTGTCTACTCCGTTTGTGTTGTAGCCGTCCTGATAGAACGCGATAAAAGTACCGGATTTTTGTGTCTGACCGTTGTAGTTGATTGAAAGGCTGTCTAAAGTCTTATAATCAATGGTTTCATCATTCAGGCCGACTGATACAGGGAATGCGTCAAACTGCTGGTACATATAACTTTTTACACCGTTCCGGGTATCGTAGTTTGTTGTAGCAGGCAAAATCGCAGACATTACCCATGCAGGAACCTGACCTGCTACGCCGTAATTTACGTTATAGTTTGCGCATAAACCGTCATACTGCGCAGCAACCTGTATGCCCTCTTGATAATTTGACGCACCCAAATCAAAACAAAATCTGTATGAATTGTTTTGCTCTGCTGTCCATGCGCCAATTGCTGCAAGGTTGTCGTAAGCGTCAGAAGCGTTTACAAATCCGACAGTCAAAAAGTTGTTTGAAATATTGATTGTGTTATTCAAAATATCTGCTGCACTCTGGCCTTCTGTTCCAGGTGAAAGAATAGGCGCGCTCGCACTATCCCAGCCGATAAGTTTAGAAAGGTCTGTGCCCTCGTCTGCTGCTGTTGCATATCCGATTTGTGCTGCTCCTGTTTCACCCCCTGTCAATTGGAAAGCGGAATTAACAGCGTCATAAGTAACGGTTGCAGCAGTCCAGAGTGCACCGCCTGATGTATTTGCCTGTATCGCTGTTTGAAGTGCTGTTGCGACATCCGCGTAAGTTTCAGCGCTTGAAAGATTGATGCTAGAAATTGAGTATGCAGTTCCGCCCAGATTAACAGTCATTGACCCGTCTGTAACGGCTTTCAATGTTGCAATAGTTTCAAGCGTTTTAACCGAATACATATAAGGCGCAAGAGCTTCAAAAGAATATCTCATAAAAGATATTTTCTTTGCCTGTGTGGCTTTTTTGCTTATCCAGCCAAAGTAAGCGCTTGCGATTGCAGCTTCCTGTGACAGCGCACCAGCAAAATCAGCGACATCATCGGATGAAGTGAATTCATAAACTGTATTCGCTGCAAATCTGTTGTTTGTTGTCAAAATGCGTGCAATAAGTTCTTTGTAAGCGGCCGCCGCTGTGTCAGCCACCGCAGACGTTATGGCCACGTACTTTTTCATAGGAATTAATGACATTTTTTACTCCTTTTTTAGATTTTATGTATATCAATTGTGAATTTGTCGACTTCCGGAACTGTATCAGTCCATGAATTTGTGTATAAATATTCGCATTCGAAAAACGGCATAAGTTCTACATTTTCGCTATCGTCAAGAAAATTCTGGTTTGTTAAATCGCTTGCCCTGTATTGTGCGTATTTATAACTTTTTAAAAGTTCTATCCCTTTGGGCGACTGCAAATATCTTAGAATTAAATCAAGAACATCTATGCCGTTGAGAGTGTTTTCATCATCCTTTATTGAACGTTTACGGGCTGCGTGGATACGGATTTTTACTTCCTGCTTTGTGTTATAGGTTTCAACAATCTGTCCGTTTATTTTCTTATTCGTCCGGTACTGCGCGCCCGCCTGCGGGTTCGTTATGATTGATAAAAAAATTGTAGGCTTTAGAATATTAACATTCAAAACCTGATACAGCTGCCGCACCTGCCAGCCCTGTATATTGAAATACTTTAAGGCCTCATTAACAATCTCTACAAAGTCTTTAAATATCCCGTTTTCGGTTTTGTAATTAATCAGTGTTCCGCTCATTTTTTAACTCAACCATTAAAGCCTTTGTCCAGCCGTTTGTTTCATAATAATTTTTGTTTTCAACAATCTGATACCTGCCGCCATTATATTCGATAATATCCGGCTGTAGGCTCTCTGCTAAGCTGCGCATTAGTTCAGGACAAAAGACCGTTTTATAATTCTTGTCTAAGTCAAGCCCCATCTGCTCATACATTTTATTAGGCACTGCCTGAATTGAGCCGGTATATACTATAGGGTCAGCATAAGCAGGGATATCGCGCCCATACTCGTCAAGCTCGGAGCCTGAGAACTTATAAAACGTAAATTGTTTATTGCACCCTAAAATAGCGGTTGCAGCCATTGCAATCGGTAATAAATTCAATGTCATTTCATTGTTACCTTATTTTGTACAGTAGCAAACATAAACCCTGACGCATTCAGCGGCTTGGTGGAACTGTTTTTACTTTTCGATTTATAACTTCTTTCGCGTGCTTCAATCGTGCTTTCAGCAAGAGACGGCGAAGATATTTTCTTAATTTCTTCCTGTATAACTCCCTGCATCCATAAACCTATACGGTTTGCCGCCTGCTCCATTGTCTGTTTAGCTTCAAAAACCCTTAATAATTCTTGCATAACAATTTTGTAGCCCTCAGGACCTTGAATACGCTTTTTGGCATTATCCATAAAAGGGCGTGGAGGAATTACTATATTTAAATCTTCCGTTGTTTTTTTTAGATGTATTCCGATAAAGTGCAAAAAATTACGCTGTTTTTCGGTTACCGTCTGATGTATATGTGCCCCGTAATTCTGGATTGCGGCTATCCCCGCAACGGGGGTGTTATCGTCATATCGGGTATTCTCAAACCAGCCTACCTCAATCTTAAAATCTTTTAATTGACTTGTCAGCTGGTTCCAGAGTTTTTCGTTCTTTTTGCGCATTAGACCCTCACCCGCCCTCCGGGCACCCTCTCCCAGAGTGAGAGGGGATTATTTTCAGAAAACCCGTTCAAAGCTCCCGCCGATATAAAAAGGCACTGAGGTCAACTGTTCTAATAGTGCCAGCAATTCAAGCCCGTAAGGAGTCAATGACAGCCAGTATGACCACTGGTCAAGGTTTGGTATCTGAACATAACTGACGTTCACTTCGCCCACTGCCGCGCTTGCTACCATACCCGCACCTACGCCACCCGATTGTCCTGACTGGTTTTTATAAATCAAAGCGGATAAATGCGCTGTCAAAAGATAGATTGCGTTTTTGCGCATACAATCTTTCAATCTGCCCTTATTTTGAATGCTTATATAGCATTTTGCCCGCCTGAACGCCTGCGGACAGATGTTTTTGTAATCATCTGTATTAAATTCAGGATATTCAGCGTAAAATTCCGCTAAGCTTACAACTACAACGTTATTCATATTGACCCTCACCCGCCCTCCGGGCACCCTCTCCCAGAGGTAGAGGGGATTATTTGATTATTCTTCATTTTCAACTTTCGGGGCTTTTTTGCCTTTTTTCTTGTAATCATCCGGTGTTAAAGGTGCTGATTTGTCCTTTTCCATTTTATCTGCGTGTTTTTCGATATTTGGAGCTATCCCGAAATATTTGACGTGGCCCTGTTCTAAATGTCTTTGAAAATCTTTGTTTGATTTTAAAATTTCCAGTTCATCTGCTGTAATCTTTGTGATTACCCCTTCCGGTGTTACAAGATTTTTATCTGTAACATCTGCTCCACCTTTTATTACAACGGTTTGAGCCGGTATGTTTAAATTGTTCAGCCCCTTTGCATATTTGATATAATTCTGTGTATTAGCCAGTTTTGATAAAATATATGGCATTTTATTCCCCTTTCAGTGCTTTTAATATATCTGCTTTTTTCATTGAAATAACTTCGATATTGTTTTCGGTAACGTATTTTTTTAATTCAGTGTAAGCCATTGTGTCAAAATCAGGTTTGATAGAAGCAACAACTCTTTTTTCATCTGGTGTTTTTGCTGCAATCTCTCTGATTAAACCTCTATCAACAAATGTCGCAAAAGCCGCATCTTGCATGGCTTTCTCAAACTGTGAATTTGTAAGGTTATTCAGACCTTTTTTAATAGTAATTCCGTTAAAAATATTCTTTTCTAAAAATGATGTAATAGTTTTCATAAATTCCCTTTCAAATAAATTCCCTTTCATCTGCGCAGAGGACTATCTAAATAGCCCCTGCGCAAGCTTATCGAAAGGGGTTATATCTTGGATTATTCGGGTAGTCGCCGGAGTAACGTCCGGCTCCACCTTACGGGCTGGGTTCGCTTCGCTCACACGGCGCCCTACCGAAAATCCGCTATATTCCAGAATATCTCACAACGCCGATAGGCTGTTGTACAAGCACGCCGGCTGTCGCGCAGGCATAATCTTCCAGAGTTACTTTTGCTTTCTTTTCTACTCCGATAAGTCTTAACACATCCTGAACATACTGTTTGATTGTGTCTTTGCCGTTTACTTTGTTTACGTGCATTATAAAGACATTTGAGCCGCCGTTTGCTCCGTTAAGTTCCGGCGCTGACTCGATCCTGATTTTTGGATATGTTTCTTTTAACCATGTATAAACGGATTTTGTACCTAATTCGTTCATTGTGTTAAGCCATTGAGTTGATACTAAAGATAGAGAAAGAGTAAACTCATCATTAATCGGGTCAAACAATCCGCCGAGCTGATTTACAAGGGTTGAAACCGCTGTAATGATATCTGCGGTAATTTCAAGGAATGTTTTCTTTGACCATGATGTATCTGTTTGTGCGCCCTCTGCTACTGTCTGGTAAGCAGGCAGGTTCGGGTCATTCAAAAGCCCGTATGTCTGGTTTTCACCGTTTGCATAGCCGTAAAAACCGATACGGTTCATTTCGATTGCAAGGCTTTGAGCTGCTGCAGCTGCTTTTTCCTTATGTGTATCAATACGCATTCTGCTTGCTCTCATTCCTTCTAAGTAGCCGACTTCTAGCCCTTCTTCAAATCTCACGATTGAACGGGTTACAAAGTTCTGGTTCCAGCTTGCAAGCGGGATGTTTGCTGTGTCGGTATAAGGATGAGCAGACCCTGTACGTTCCATAATGGTCGTTACAATCTGTTCATCTTCAAAAGAACCCGCAATAGTACGACCTACAATATCGTCAATCTTTCTTGCGGCTGTTACGATTTCAACAGCTTCCGGTGCCCAGTACTGGAAGAACTGAACCGGATTTGTGATTGTTGCCGTTGTTTGAAGCGGTACAATATCGCCCGCATCCATACCATAAGAAACACCGAAATATTTCTTGACATCCGGCATTATTGCTGAATCCATTGAAACGCCGAGCATTTCAAGGTCTTTTGTTGATACGTTATATCTCTGATTTCTCAAATCAAACTTGCGCACCTTATCAGGTCTTAAATCAAGTTTGATTTCTGTTCTTTGTTTTGCCATTTTTTATATTCTCCTATACTTGATTAATTACCTAATTCCAATACGCCTACTGTGCCGGCATCACCAGCATATTTAATAAACCTTGCATTCGGGATTAAAACCGCATTTTCAGGAACCGCTTCCGCATTTACATAAGCGTTGATTGCGCCTGTTGTTTTGTCATACGCTGCAATATTGCCGATTGCATAAGCGGATTGTGATTTAACATAAATATGTCCGAATGTGCAAAGACCGCCCTGTGAGCCGTTAGGGAGTTTCAGTGTCGGGTTGAGGTTTAAGTAATTTGCATACATTTTAGGGTTTACCAGAACGCCTGCAAATACACCTTCGCCGCCTAAGACTGCCTGACCGTTTTCTGCTGCATGTGTGAATGCGCATGCAAACTGCGGCAAGTAGGAAACTTCATCCGTACCGCCTGAAAAAGCTGTTGGGGTTACATTTTCATCAGAGCTTGCAAGCGCAATGGAATTGCCGGCAATGCCTGCTTCTGTAGCAGTCAGGTTAAGAGTTGAACTCGATACGGCTGCAGTAACAATTGACAACGGTGTTGTTGTTCCTGCAAAGTAATCTGTACCCTCTTCACCATCGCCATTGATAGTTTTTTCTAAACTGTCAAGAGTGTTAGCAACAGCAGCAGTACCGATTTTGATATCGTTTGCCTGTTCCGGTGTTGTCTTAAATCTGTAAACCACAGACCCGATTGTTACTGTGTCGCCGTCTGCGGGATTTGCTGTGAATGCAAGAGAGCCTGTTGCGGCTGCTCCCTCAATTGTGTTAGCCAAAAGGATATAGCCCTGTTCACGTCTCGGGCTGTCGTCTGCATATTCGCCCTCTATCCCTTGAGCTAAAAAACGATTTACCTGTGTTTGAAACATTTTTTACTCCTTATGTTTTTAAAGTGTGTGAAGCCTTGCAGGGCTTTCAGAACTGAAAGACCGTAAAGGCGTAACCGTTCTATACCGCCGTTGCGGAGTGAACATAGTTCACGTAGCGTACAAATCTTTGATTTGTCAGGCGGGAATTTGGTAATTAGTATTACTTCAAATATTCCTGCATTGTATTGCTCATCTTTGGAGCTGTTGAAAATGCGCTGTCGAGCGAAACTCTAACATTCAGTTTTCTGCTTTCGGCTCTCAAATAACCGTCTAAGCTGTCGTAGGAATTTTTAATGTCCAGCTTATCACATGCATATTTTGTAATCTCTTTGATTGTCATTGACGGGAATTTTGCGTTATCGCCAATTACCGGCCTAAGGCGTTTAATCAAATTGTCGCGTCTTGCAATGTATTTGATTGCTGAATCCATTGACACCGGTTTTTCTTCCTCGTCTTCGTCCTCTCCGTCTTTCTTTCCTTCATCCTCATCACCGCAGGATTTTTCAGGGTCTTCATCGCCTGCAGAAGTGTCATCGTCTTTTTTTTCTTCGTCTTCGTCTTCGCAGGGTTTGTCTTCGTCTTCATCTTCACCGTCTTTTTTGTCATCCGGTAAATCTTCGTCATTGTTTCCTGTTTCTGACGGGTTGTAAGCTAACGCTTCAAGTTTCTTTGTAATGGTGTCGATTTTTTCTTCTTCACCGCCTTCAAACTCTTCATTTGGTTTTGCGGCAATCGCCATTACTTCTCGGATAATTTCTCTTTTATCCTCGTCTTGTGTCTTTTTTTCTTCGTCTGCCATTTTGTTCTCCTTGTTTTGTGTTAATTCTTTTATGCTGTCGAATGTGAAACTGTCCATAACTCTTACATCACTTCCCATTCTGCCCTCATCAACAAGAGCAATATGGTTAAAAATTATATCCCGCTGGATTGCATCATAATGCTGACCTTCAAATTCGCCTTTGGTTAATTCATATCTGCAGCGATATCCCATAGAAAGGTCTTTTTTGCCGCTTGAAATAAGTTCCTTGATATTTTCTGTGTAGCACTTTAAATCGTTTGTTAAAAGCCGCCCTGATACCTTTACATTGGTTCCGGTAGTTCCTTCAACTCCGACCTCTTCCGCGGGCTTCATTCCCGCCTGTGTGCCTATCATTGTATGGTCGTTTATTAATGGGATAAGTTTAAGACTTTCAAGTGTTTCCTGTTTTGTTAGTTCCTCTTCCGGTCTTAGCACCTGATAAATTCTATCCGGTTCAAGTTCTGCGCTTATCTGTCTGCCTAAATAAGGAAATACGCCGATTTTAGTCATTGGGTTATCAGGGATAAGCCAGAAACCGTTTACATCCTCTTCTTTTTTGTCCTGTGCTGTTTTTTTGAATTTGTCTTTAAGCATTGTCCTTGTAATTTCTGTTTTTCTTTCTGTTATGTTTTGTTTTTTCTTTTTTTGTTGTATTTGACGCAACAATAACCAACCTGCAAGCATTCTTTTTAATCCTCAAAATCTAACACCGCCGCCATCGTGCAGCGGCAATATGGTAATTGCCCTGGGAAACCTCTTTCACCTGTTTTAGGGTCAATAACCGGCGGGTCATTGATATCAAATATCTGTCCGTCTAAAACGTCTTTGTGATAGGGTCTGGGGTCTCTTGAACCGCCTGAATGCAGCCATTTGAATTTTCTTATGTTGCTGTCTTGAAAATTTCTCAAATTTATTGAGTTATAGGCTTTTCTTGTCTGGTCTTGTGCTATAAGCTGCGCCCGCCTATCCGTCTTTGCACCGTATTCTCTTAATTCTTTAGCAAGCTGTCTTACGCCTTCTCCGTTTTCAATAGAGCGGGCAACAGAACCCGTAATCTGTTTAAAATACTCGTTTGGGATTGATTTAATCAATGAAACGTTTTCAAACATCAAAGCCTTTATAATCTCGGATTTTTCAGGGCTTATGGCAGAGCCTTTGAGTGCAAAGTTCTTTGCGTTATCCCCGAGCATAGATTTTAAGGCGTTATTAATCTGCAGGTTTGAATATCTGTTTGTCTTTTTCAAAAGGCTTTCGACAAGCTTTTTTGATTTATCGCTGAATTTGTCGCCGTATTTCTGCTGGAGCTGGTTTAAGGCTATGCGGGCTTGAGAGGATATACTCTCATCAAAAGAGATTTGCGGGTATCCTTTTTTGTAAATTTCCGCTAGCTTTTCTCTGCATTCCTGCGTCATCTCTTTGGTGAGCTTTTGCAGTTCCTTAACATACCACCGCATAATCCCAGCGTTGACATTCAAGCGATTTGAGGTTAGCTGGTTTTTCATAAAATAAATTTCATAAAAGAAACGCCACAAAATGGCGTTTCTACAGTACCTTTACTCGATTTATACAAATGAGCTATGTATATTTAAATCTCTATCCCATCGGCTATGTCAAGTGAAGCTAATGTTATTACATCGGAATCTGTTTCGTTTTCTTCTTTGATAAAGTCAATGAGTTTTTGCTTCTGACTATCGCCGGGTAAATCAACAAGACACCCTAAAATGAACTCTTTATCATCCCAAATATCAGTAAGCATTTTTACAAGCTGCTTTCCTACATCAGTTTGTGATTTTTGTTCAATTAAAGCATCTAAATTCATTTTTAAATTTCCTTTTTGCTTACTATACGATAGCTATTAAAGCCTTTATTTTCAATTTTATAGATATGATTACCGATAGCTTTTGTAATAGATTTCTTTTTGCGCTGTTCCTTAGTCAGATTAGTGTTTAGTTCACTCATAACCCGCGCATATTCATCTTTTGGAAGCTGAACCTCTTTACGGGTTCTTTTTCTTATTTTATCACTTCTTTGTGATTTTTCAACCTTGCCCGAACCGCCCTCGCCAAACTGTCCGTTTTCCCTGCGGGGGTGTTTGCTTTCCTCCCACTCGTCAGAGTTAAAAAAATTGGTGCTGTTTTCGCCACCCCCTAATAAATCTGCAAATGGGTCGTTCTCAACCGGTTCCCCTTCCATTTCTTCCGAAAGTGTGTTATAGCCGGAGTTTATGTCTTCACGCAGTACGCTCCTAACCTCGTCAGGTGAAATTACACCGGCATTAACATAATTCATATCTGTTCTGGAATTAAGTTCCTTAATTTCCGCGCGTTCTTTTTCCGTCGGCGTGTCTATCGGGTCAAAGTTTGTTATATAGTGTTTGTCAAGGTCAAATTCCGACTTTGCAAGCAAGCGATAATGAAAATCCAAAATCGGGCAATAGTCCTGACGTTGAATAGATTGCTGGAGTTTAGAATAGTTTCTGTCCTCGTAGCTTCCAGTTGATTGCCAGCCTTTCGGAGATGTCTCCAATAATCTTGCTGACGGTACCCATGAAATCGCTGATACAATCTGATACCCGAGCATTACAACCGCGTCAAAGTCTGTTAAAGAAGTGTCAATCTGTCCCAGTTTCTGGTCGCGTTTGATAAACAGCCAGCCCCAGTTGTTACGCAGATAAGTCATCAACCAGAATTCTTTTTTCAATTTCTCTTCATCCGCAAGAAAAGCGTTCAGGTTACCCTCTACGTAATTTAAACGTTTGGACTGCGCAAGCATAGGTGCTTCTTTTGAGGTCTTGTGCGCAGCATAAACGTATTGATACAACTGCTGCGGCAGAGGATATCCGCCAAAATAGTATGTGGGTTTTAAGATATCCGACACCTGCCCGTAGGTGTTAAAAACAACCCAAGTATAATGAACAAGTGTACCGTCAGGCATTCTAAACCACGTAGGTTGATAAAACCTGTCAGAAGCAGGGTTTGTAGTCGCTTCCATATCAAGAACCGGAGCAACCCAGATAGGCTCGATTACTACCATACCTTTATAAGACTTTGGTGTGATTGCGTCAATGTTAAACGGTACGGAATAATCAGCACCTTTGACAAGCGGAATACATAGCGCCTGCCCGTATTTGCGTTTGTTTTCGGCAAACTTTTTGCAGATTGATTTTATCTTATACTTTCCGTCATCATTAGACAGATTTTTAAGTTTTTCAATTATATCTTTGTCTTCATCAGTTACTTCATCATCTTTGAGCAGCAAATCATAATTGATAGATATTGCATCTTCGCAAGGGAGTGCAAGGCATTTATTTATAAGCCAGTCCTGCGCTAAGATTGAGCAGTTATTAAAGCCTATAAAACCGTTCGCCGCAAAGTGCGTAAAAATAACCTCTTCGCCCACAAAATTCGGGTTATAAACCTGTTGAAAAGTTTTAGCATCATAGCCGTCGAGGCTATCCATAGCAACATTGATTGTGCCGCCGTCGACTGCCACCTGTTGGATAACAAAATCTTTTGCAGTTCTTTGCACTGAACAGGCGTAAAGCGCTTGCAAATCGGCTTTGTGGCTTTCAATATTAAACGGCGTGCCTTTCGGTTCTTTTTTGAAAGGCTTTTTTATTTCTTGTTTTTTCTTGAAAAAGTTAAACATATTAATATTCGAATTCGTCTTCTAAACTGTATCTGACAGCGTCGATTGTATGATTATCTTTATCAGGGAATTTGCTTTTAATAGTTTCGTCTTTGTTGAGTTCAAGCGAATATTCGCTGAATTCCCTCGCAGCGTTCGGGCATCGCTCGGAGTCAATGTTTATTTTCTTTAATCCTTGCAGACGCTTTATCCCGTAGCTCACAGAACCGGCGCCCTTGCGTGCGCCTCTGATAGGTAATCCGGAATTTTCAAAATCATCAATGCTTTTGGGCTCTTCGCTGTCTGCAACGATTTCAACAGACTTTGAGTGTTTTTTATATACCTGTTCTATTGCATCATCATTTGAAAGTCCGACTTGATAAATTTCATCAAAAATGTACAAACGCTTGTATTTGCGTTCATAGTGGACTTTTATCCAGACAAACGGGTCAACAGCGTATCCCCAGTCAATCCCCTCACAAATGTTGTCAAACCTGTTTATCTCCTCTTTAGTGATTTTTCTCAGTTCAATGTTTGTAAAGACGTTTAAGCCTGTCCCGACTTCTTCGCCCAGATACTCGTTGCGGTATGCAAGCAGGTTTGAGTTTTTGAGATCTTCCGCTTCGATAAAAAACGGTTTTCCGAGCCACTCAGGCGGTACATCCAGATATGTTGAATGATGTACAAGACGGTTAGGTTTATCTTTTCGCCCTTCTTTATTAACCCAGTTTTTCGGGTCTTCCGGCGGGTTGTAGCTGTAAAAGATTAAAGCCTCATCACCGCCCCTGACGACTGACTGCTTGACATCGCGGATTTCCTTCATCCCGTCAAACTGTTTCAGTTCCTCAAACCACAGGATTTTTATATATCCGAAAGGCAATTTTATTGACCTTGAATTTTCAGGGTCATCTAAGCCGTAAAAAAGGATTAATTGACCTGTCGGCAGGTATTCAATTTTCAAAGGGTTTTTGTAGGCTTTGAAATAATCTCTAAGCCCCAGCGCGTTTATTGCCCAGAGTATCTGGTTATATACAGATGTTTCAAGTTTGTTGCCAACTTTACGGTAACAGACAGCATGGATTTCAGGATTTTTAATAAGGTTTAGAACTACTTCAATAGAAATGAAACTTGACTTTGTAGAGCCTCTGCCGCCTTTAAGCCAGTATTCAAGATGTCCGCCCTGCTTGATATCCCGATGAACACCATAAAACGCAGGACATATTAAAGTTTTTAAGCTGGTTTCTGTCATGCATTAGATATCATCCTTTATGGTTATCGGGTTAATTTTAACTTCCTGCTTGTCTATCGGTTTTTCACCAAGCGTATCGCGAATAGCTAAATATGCACTAACATCGCCTTTAACAGCTTTTTTTATTAGTGCAACAGTCATTGCATAGTCATTTTTAAATCCTATTTCTTCATCATTAAGCTGTAAACAAAGCTCCAGCAGCTCTTTTAACTTCTTGCGTTCTCTACGGCTTTCGCCAGATTTTTCCCCGCCTTTTTTGCCTTTTTCTCTCGCTTCGCTCTTGGTTCGTATAGGTTTTAAATTTCCAGAGTTTGCCATAGGCTAATCCTTAATTTCTCTTATATAAGTTCTTAGTATCTCTTTTAACTCAGATGAACGAAATGGATGTTGAATACAAAAAGTATCTATATTCTGTTCTACAACCATATATTTTGCACCATTAGACTTTTGAATAATATCTCCAACTTGTAACTGACATTCATCAAAACGGAATTTGTCGCGAATTGTTATCTCTTCTGCCATTACACCACCTGCCTGTTTACTAACCCCAACTTGCCCTGCAAATCCTGTGCTATGCCGTCTATAAGGCTTACTTCTGCACGCGGCGTGTCTTTCTCCTGCAACATCTCCTGCATAAGAACAAGACAATCAATTAAAAGCTTTTGCATAGCTTCAAAATTCTTTTTGTCGTCCTGCTCCAATGCCGGAAGTAAATTCATAGCTTTAGCAAGATATTCACCGGATGGTAAAGGCAAAATGTCATTACCAAGAAGGCACGTTTCTTTTATTCCGTCAATAAAAGTGTCCAAGCCGTCATAAATTCGGTCGGCAAATAAATGCTTAGAGTAAAAATCATCACCTTTGCAAGAATAATGAATATCTTTGGCAAAATTTTGAATGGCTATCAAATAGCAAATAAGTTTATTAATATTCTCCATAATTTCCCAATAAAAAAGCCGCGCAATGCGGCTTTGAGAGTAAGATAATTTTAAAAGGATTTACTCAGTATGTTATATATTCACATTCTAACAATAAACGATTTTCAAAGTGGTGTAAAGTGTGCGTTAGTGTGTGTTTTTTTTGAAGGAAACAAGGCATAAAAAAAAGAAGCCACCAAGAGCCTCTTTTGCAACTATATGTTAATTCTTTATATTCGGAACATTTATTTTTAATATTGCAAATATTGATAAAAGAATAAATACAATGTTATTCAAAATTTGATCTAAAATATATTTTTGTATAGCTTCTACTGTAAAAAATTTCCATAATAAACAACCTGCAATACACGTAATAAAAATAATAGCTAATATAAGCAA
>ERZ780117.178-NODE-178-length-31400-cov-4.264667_pt1 | contig 31400 bp, 27 predicted proteins | sample MGYA00510985_ERZ780117 | MGnify/ENA primary metagenome ERZ780117 (study PRJEB29588, sample SAMEA2159553) | human gut metagenome | biome: human gut; feature: human-associated habitat; material: faeces | place: Denmark | collected 2008/2010 ...
TCTGTATTTGAAGCCGGTGACCTTCTCCCGGTTCTATACAACGTGCTTAAGTTATCCGGAGTACTTTGATATCTTCCTGGCTCCGGTGGTTCCGAAAGCTGCAGACGGCGGTGAATCCGTCACCTGTGAATGCGTGGTGCAGATCCGCAGCTACATGCTCTGGATCATGGGTGTAAAGGATGCCTTTGAGAACAGTTATGAATATGTTAAGAACATAGCTGCATACTTCGGTCTGGAAATCGATTTCGTCCAGGAGAACAGAGTAGACTATTGTTGGCACAGCAATTACCTCAAGGATCCGGAAACATTCTTTGCACCGGAAAATTTCTATAAGATGCGCGTGGATCGCTTCAAAAATGCAACCTATGTCACAAACAAAGTCGGATCAGAGGACTACGAGATCGATTATGTGGCGCTTGGTAAGCGGTCAGATAAGGTATTCGTCCGCATCTACCAGAAGACCAGGGAAGTCATCGAGCAGAACTACAAGCCCTGGTTCTTTCAAATCTGGGAAATGAACGGGTTGATCTCTAAGTATGACAAATGGGTTTATGAGCGCTGCTATCAGAAAAAGAACTGGTTTTACCGGTATACTGCAAGACTGGAGTTCTTCCTGGAATACGGACAGGATCCTTATTATGTGAATTATGTCCGCAGTATCCTGGATGGTACACTGACTATAGAAGAGGATACACTGATCAAGCTGGCGGACAAGCTCACACCAAAACTGAACTATGTGGTCAACGTGGAGTATCAGACCATGCGCCGGCATTCCAAGAGCTATGACCTGATTCCATTCAAGGATCACCGGAATAAGGGAGCATGTAAAAGGATCTACGATTACCTGGACAACCGGAAGCTGATCATTGATTACCTCACGGAAAGAGTATTTAAGATGGTGGAAAAGGTCGGAGATCCCAAGAAGTACCGGAGACCATACTGTGGATTTTGGAAGGCGCTTAGATCTACGCGCTGTTTAGATATGAAAATGACACCGGATGAAGTGAAACTTGTCCGGAACTATAACCGGCGCCTGAATGTGGAATCCATGAAAAAGCGCGTGATCGGGTCAGCGGTGACCCTTGGCATTTATACCCGGGGGATCAATGAAGACAGTCCTCTGCAGGATTGTTTTGAAGCTCTGCTGAAAATGAACGATAATGATATCATGGAAGCACAGAGATATAAACAGAAAAAACTCCGGCAGTTCAACGAGGAGGAACTTGCCGAAGTCTTCGAGTCTTCTGAAAAGCACCGCTTCCGTCTGCTGGATGAAAGTGACGGCACTCTTTACGCTTATGATAGTATAAAGACATTAGATTTGCAAGGGGGATTTTCAAATGATGACGATCCGGCAGATCTATGATCAGTATATCTATAGCCGGAGCACTTACTGCAGTAAGGAAACGATTGAAAAATATTCAGATGATCTGAGACTGTTTTTCCGGTTCCTGGAACGTAACTATATGATTTCCGTGGATGCTGCCGGTTTTGACGCGCTGGATCAGGAATCTATTTATCAGGATTACCTGGTTTACTGCAGAAATAGAAAAATAAAAGACTCTTCCGTCCGGAGCTATGCCCGATCGATAAAGGCTTTTCTGCGGTACTGTTATGATGAAGATTACTGCAAGGACTATCTGAAAAAAATCAAGATGCCAAAGTCTGACGCAGCACCGGTTCTTCCATTGTTTGAAGCTGATGTGATACATATCGACACGCTTCTCGACCGGGAGACGGAGCAGGGTCTGCGCAATTATTGTATCTTTCATCTGATGTTAGACTGCGGACTCCGGCGTCAGGAAGTGGTGCACCTGCAGGTGCATGATCTGAACGCTGCTCAAAACATTCTATCGATCAAGAAGTCAAAAGGAAATAAAAGCCGGTTTGTATTGATCCCGGACTTCCTGATCGTAGCTCTGCAGCAATACTTTGAACTTATGCATATCAGATCCGGCACAATGTTTTTGACTTTGCGTACCAGGAAGCCGATCACTTATAACACGATCAAAATGTTTTACCAGGATCTAAAGGTTGAGTCCGGTATAGATCGGTTGCATGGTCACCTGCTCCGGCATACCTTTGCAATCAGTTTCCTGATCGGCGGCGGTAACATGGAATTTCTGCGGGTCTTTATGGGACACTTTGATTATGTATCTACAAAAACGTACGTGGAACTTGCTACACAGCTTAAGATCTTGGGGGCTCCCGTCTACAAACTGGATCCGATCTTTTTCAAGTTCGGCTATTAACTTCTCAACTCCGGGGACAAAAAAAGAACCGTCCCCGGAGCTCCTATGTCTCCAAAAACGATTCTCTCGAGTGCACCGCCAGGGGCTCGAACCCTGGACACCCTGATTAAGAGTCAGGTGCTCTACCAACTGAGCTAGCGGTGCATTTTCTGTGTCGTTGTTATGTCTCCCGCAACGACAAGACATATATTATCACATGGTTTTCAAGAATGCAAGTACTTTTTGAAAAAAATTTAAATATTTTTTCGATTTATTTGTACAATAGGTGAAATTACTGTTTTTTACGGGCTTCCTGGCACTTTTTGCAGTAGCCGTACAGCTCTAATTTGTGTCCGGTGACAGTGAAGTCTCCGGTATCCTGCTCTAAATGCACATGTGCAAAGGGGCAGCTGGGCAGCGGAATCCGCTTATGACATTCCAGGCAGACCGCATAATGGGTATGTTCCCCACGGTTCAATTCGTATACTACGGTACCGTCTCCCATGAACGTTGTCTTCTCTACCATTCCGTGTTCTTCAAATGTTGCCAGAATCCGGTAGATCGTGGATACAGCATAATCGCTGCCTTCGTGATCTCTTTCAATACGATTGTAAATCTGTACGGCACTGAGGGGCTCGGCAGCTTCCTCCAGCACCTGATATACGCATTTTCTCTGTTTGGTCCATTTCAATCCCTTAGGGTAGGAAATATCATTGTGTTCACATTTATGTTCTTCCATAGATATCTGTCCTTTTATATCGCGATCTCGAGGACGCAGTGCTTTCCACCTCGAAACACTTCGTGTTCCTCGCTGGACGGGCGTCGCCCTATCAAAATTGGATCTGCCTCTTATGCCTGCAAGCAGTCAAAGAGTCAGCTCTCAATTTTGGCACTGCTCGTGCCTACAACCAGTTTATCACAATTCCTGTCAAAACACCAATCACATACAAAATTCCCATGATTTTCAGATTTTCCTTTTTATCCGGATTCACACGGAACAACACCAGCAGTCCTACTCCCGCGCCTACCAGCAATCCGGACATCATGGCTCCAAGGCTGATCACACCACTGATATACAATTGCGTTATGGTCACAGATGCTGCACAGTTGGGAATCAATCCCACCAATCCTGCCAGCACAGGTCCCAGTACGGGACGATTCAGGATCAGTCCGGCCAGAACATCTTCTCCCACAAAATGCAGTGCTGTGTTCAGAACAAATCCAATGACTATAATGAAAAAGGTAATGTGAAGCGTATGCTTTACCGCAGATAGAAAAATGCCATCCTTTTCACAATGGCAGTTCTCATGCTCACAGATTTCATGAATGTGCTCTTCCTCTTCATGGTCATTTTCCCCATGCCCATGAACATGGTCATGAGGATGTATCTTCCTCTCCCGGACCAACAGATCGATCACAAACCCGGCTATGGCACCAATGGCTGCTTTCGCTCCCAGCACGCCCAGTACAAAGCGGATATCCATTTTCTCCGAAATCAGGATCGGCAGCATCTCATCAGAAGTGGACAGATAAATGGCTATCAGTGTTCCCAGGGTGATCACCCTGCCTGCATATAAGTTGGATGCCGCTGCTGAGAATCCACACTGAGGCAGCACACCTGCCACGCCACCGATCAACGGTCCCATTTTACCTGCTTTTCGCACCATATGTGTGGTCTTCTCGCCAGCCTTATGCTCCAGATATTCCATAGCCAGATAGGTCAGGAACAAAAATGGTACCAGCTTTACACTATCTATTAAAGTATCTAAAATAACTTCCGACATGACTCTTACCTTTCCATACTTTCTTTATCAAATGAATACTTAATCATATATTTGTTCTAAATGCAAATGAGTTGCATTTGCATTTAGAACTATAACACATTTTTTCATATTGTCAATATTTTAATTATAAAAAATGCGCTATGCTATGATAAGCTACGAAAAGCAAGAGAATGTCCACCTGGGCAAAAGCCAGCCGGTATACCGTCTTATAGTACTCCCGGATCACTTCCATCAATCTTCGATCAATCCTTTTTTCTTCCATGCTCCGCTCCGCCAGCGCAGCAGCATGCCGACTGCACGGCAGCATTCATCTGCTGTCAGACCGATATAAGCACCCACTACTGCCAGATGCAGCTGTATCCCCAACAGATACGTTCCTCCCGCTGCACACAAAAACATGAAAACAGCTCCGAGGATCACCGGAAATACAGCATCTCCACTGGTTTTCAGTGCATTTCCATATACCAGATTTGTGACTCGTCCGGCTTCCAGGGCAATGTCAATAAACATCAGCTTCTGCACTAGTTCTACCATACTCTTATCCTGCGTGAAAAAAGAGATCAGGACCGGGGCACTGACTGCAAACAGAAATTCTGTTCCCATCGCCAGTACCGCTCCGATCGCCGCAGATTTTTTCGTCTGCTTATCACATATTTCATATTTTCCCGCACCCATGTACCATCCGGTCATAATGGCATTCGCCTGGGCAAGCGCATTTCCCACACAAAAGGATAAATTCGTGATCTGTACCGTATAGGAGCGGGCTGCCACATTGATTCCTTCTGTATCCATCTGGTTCAGAAAACGGATCACCAGTGTCATCGCTATATTATAAATAGTATTCTCCAAAGCGGAAGGTAATCCGATCCGGATGATCTTCCGCAAAATCTCTCCGGAATTTACCCTCTCCGAATATTTTTTTGCAGGGATCAGCCGCCGTACGAAGATCACGATCAATATCAGATTCACCACTTTGGAGATCACTGTTGCGGATGCGACCCCCTGCACGCCGAGGTGGAAACGAAACAGAAACACGGCATTTAATATAAAGTTCAAAATATTACCTGTCACAGTTGCGATCAGAGGCTGTTTCGTATATCCAAATGCACGCAGATATCCTGCCAATATGGGAATCATAGCGTTCAGTATACTTCCGCCTCCGACGATCCGCAGGTATTGTACGGCAGGCTCCTTCAATGCCGGTGCAATACCTACCACATACAGAATCCCATCGGAACAGAAAAACAAAAACACAGACATCACAACACCCAGGATCCCATTAAACCATAATCCCAGAGTCTTTGCCTGACAGGCGATCCCCGGTCTGCCCGCACCGATATTCTGTGTCATCACAGCCAGCATTCCCATAGAAACTACCGAATACATAATAATGAATACACCGATATAAGTATTTGCTGTTCCGACTGCTCCGACTGCCTGATCTCCCACAGAAGAAAGCATTAAGGTATCCACCATTCCGGACAACATGTAAAAGATCGTCTCCAGACACAGTGGTACAAATAATTGAAATAATGACTTATTCTGTCCTTCCATCGTAGGTTTTATATCCTTTCTGCGGTTCCTATAAATTTGCATTTTCATTTTACAACTATTTCAGAATACTATTCCGAATAGTCTCTTCAATTTTTACATATTACTACTTTATCTTTCCTAAAACTTGCATTTTTACCACAGAAAATTGACTTATTTCTACTTTTATAGTAATCTGACCATAACATCCTCTGCTCCACTCCACAGAAAGGCCTGCTTATGTACCCTGAATTAAGAGAAGAACGCATTCACGGAACAAAAGAATTTCCTTTTAGCTGTTATCACCTGCATGATATGCCTGCTTTTTTTCAAATTCCTGTCCACTGGCATCCGGAGGTCGAGATCATATATGTCCGCTCCGGCTCTCTTAATGTCATCATTGAAGGGGAAGAATACGAAGCGGCCGGCGGCTCCGTCTATTTTGTAAATCCCGGTGAACTTCATTTTATGGGTTCCGCAATTCCGGGCGTAGACTATCATACCCTGCTGTTCCCACTGGAATTTATTTCCTTTCAGACGGATGATCTGTTGGAAACGGAGTTTCTCCTTCCCTTGCGTAACCATAAATTGCTTTTGCATCATAATCTTTCCCACGAAAAAAGCTGTCCTGACATCATTTCTCTCATCCGTGAGATCCTGTCTGTCAGACAGCTTCCAAATACATTGAGCGGGCATTTCCGATTACGTATTTTATTGTTGTCACTTATCCAAAAAATTGCTTCCTGCGGAACCATTAACCCAATGGGCTCCAAAAGGAACGATCCAATGCAGCGTGAGATACTGACTTATCTGCAGTATAACTACACGGAACCCCTTCGATTGGAAACCCTGGCAGAGCAATTTCATTTATCCGAAAAATATTTGTCCCGCTATTTTAAGCAGCATTTTCATCTGACTCTGACGCAATACCTGATGCATCTGAGGCTGACCCATGCCTGCCATCTGTTAGAGAGCACCTCTCTGCCGGTTACAGAGGTTGCCCTGCAGTCCGGTTTCCCCAACGTGAGTCATTTTATCCGCTGCTTTCATAGGACATATCAGATGTCTCCGCTGCAATATCGTAAACAGCTGCCCTATCAATGATCGTCTTCAAGAGCTCTTCTTGCAAGCTCCAGACATCCCATGATGCCCTGATCATCGTGAAGAGATGCCGGCACCACATAATGCTCCATGTCTGCAAGTTCATCCGTTACGATATAGCCATTGATGTATTCCTTAAGCTTCTTACGGATAAGCGGGAACAACTGCTCCTGGTGCATGACACCGCCGCCTAAAATGATCATTTCCGGAGATACCGTCATGACATAGCCGGTCAGCGCCTGAGCAATGTAATCTGCCTCCAGCTCCCATACTTCCGGACAATCTGCCAAGTCCACTGCTTTCCTGCCCCAGCGTTCTTCGATGGCAGGACCTGCTGCCAGACCTTCCAGACAATTCTTATGATAAGGACATCTTCCGGCATAAGTATCTGCGGTCCGCTTCGTGATCAACACATGTCCTGTCTCCGGATGGAGCATTCCGTGATGCAGCTCTCCGTTACTATAAATACCACCGCCGACACCGGTACCGATGGTCAGATACATGACACACTTTTTCCCTTGTGCCTGTCCGAAAGTCACTTCACCGAGGACGGAACCATTCACATCCGTATCAAATCCCACGGGGCAATGAAGTGCCTCCTGCATCTGCCCAACAATATCGCAGTCCCTCCAGGCCAGCTTTGGCGTGGTTGTGATATAACCGTATTTTTCGGAATCTCTGTCCAGCTCAATAGGCCCGAAACAGGCAATTCCCAATGCATCGATCCCCTTGTCCCTAAAATAAGCAATCATCTTAGGAATCGTCTCCTTAGGCGTAGTTGTAGGAATCGATACCTGTTCATAAATTGTACCATTCTCATCCCCAATAGCGCAGACCATTTTTGTACCGCCGGCTTCCAATGCACCCAGACGTAATTTTGCCATATAAACTCCCTTCCTTTCCAGATTCTGTCTGTCAAATATATCCTGAGCTTTTCCTTCGGATTCTGCTCTCTGTGGTTAGTATAGCAAATCCTTTTCTCCTTGTTAATATCAATTTTTATGGAGTTTCTCTCTCTTTTTAATTTTCTCTTTTCCGGGGAATCTTTCCTATGATATACTTGTTATACTGTTCTCAGTTACACACAAATTGCAGGAGGTTATATCACAATGAAAAAAATATGGATCGTCGGTTCCCTCGGTCACATGGGGCAGGCGTTGATCAGGTTGTTAGACATGATGGAATATGAATTATACGAAACCGATAAGGACGAGCTGGATATCACGGATGAACATGCAGTTTCCCTGTTCATGCACCGCAATCGTCCCGATGTCGTCATTAACTGTGCAGGATATCATCCTTCCGCCGGTGCAGCGCAGTCGGAGACAGATATGGCTTACAAGGTAAACGCCGTAGGTGCGAGAAATCTGGCGCAGTCTGCGGAGAGCATTCAGGCAAAACTCATCCAGATCTCTACGGATGATGTATTTTCCAGCGCATCCGACACACCCTATAATGAGTTCGATGATGTAAATCCCGTGGGGCTGTTTGCGAAATCCAAATATGCCGGAGAGAAATTCGTCATCCAGCTGATGACCCGCTATGTCATTATCCGCAGTTCCTGGATCTATGGCATCGGCAAAGACTTTTTGAATGAAGTACTCGAAGCAGCCGCGGACCCTCAGATATCCACTATGGAACTGCTAAATAACGACCGTGCGGTACCTACCTCCGCTGCTGAGCTTGCACGCGTGGTAAAATTTTTCATCGACAACGACCATTACGGTATCTATCACGCCGTATGCAGCGGCGGTTCCTGCACACGCCTGGAATTTGCGAAAGAGATCCTGCGTCTCGCCGGAAAAGAGGACCGGCTTACCGTCACAGTAAAAGACGGCACCCCGGAGAAATATTCCGTACTGGATAATATGATGCTGCGTCTCACCGGCATCGAAGAACCCAGTGGCTGGAGAGAGACACTGGCTTCCTACATGAAAGAAACCGGAGGACTGGAATAGTGGAAAAACACGAAAAAGAAAAGAAAAAACTCGGTCTGTCCACCAAAATCTTTATCGCCCTTTTAACCGGTGCGGTGTGTGGTGTGCTGATCCATTATTATATGCCGGAAGGGTACTTTAGAGATACGATTCTGATCAACGGTATTCTCTATGTACTGGGCAACGGTTTTATCCGCCTGATGCAGATGCTGGTGGTTCCTCTGGTATTCTGCTCCCTGGTCTGCGGCGCAATGGCCATCGGTGATACGAAAACGTTGGGAACTGTGGGTGTGAAAACGATCCTGTTCTATCTGTGCACCACTGCTTTGGCGATCTGCGTGGCACTGGGTATTGCCAGTCTGATCAATCCCGGCGTTGGCTTAAATATTGCATTGCCGGAGGATGCCACCGAAGTCGCGACCACCCAGGTAGATTTTGCGGAGACGTTGTTGAATATTATTCCGAAAAATATTTTTACCTCTCTGTCCGCCGGAGATATGCTGCCGATCATCTTCTTTGCTTTATTTGTTGGCATTCTTCTGGCTGCCATGGGCAACCGGGTCTCCACTGTGGCGAACTTTTTCAGTCAGTTCAATGACATTATGATGGAAATGACGATTGCAGTCATGAAAGCTGCCCCTGTCGGTGTCTTCTGCCTGATTGCCAAAACCTTCGCAGGTATCGGCTTCGACGCTTTTGTGCCTATGCTGAAGTATATGGGAAGCGTCATTCTGGCGCTGGCAGTACAGTGTTTCGTGGTATATCAGGTCATGCTGTTTGTGTTCACCCGCTTGAATCCTTTTAAGTTCATTAAAAAGTTCTTCCCGGTTATGACCTTTGCCTTCTCCACTTCCACCAGTAATGCGACGATCCCTCTGTCTATCGACACCCTGTATAAAAAAATCGGTGTCTCCAAACAGATTTCGTCCTTTACGATTCCTCTGGGTGCCACCATTAACATGGACGGTACTTCCATTATGCAGGGCGTAGCAGTTGTTTTCATAGCACAGGCTTACGGTATTCCTCTGACCCCGGCTGCCATTGCTACTGTCATTGCCACCGCGACGATCGCTTCCATCGGTACTGCCGGTGTCCCCAGTGTCGGTCTGGTCACCCTGTCCATGGTACTGACTTCTGTAGGACTGCCTACCGAGGGCATTGCGCTGATCATGGGTATCGACCGTATTCTGGATATGCTGCGTACTGCTGTCAATATCACCGGTGATGCCGTATGTACCACTATCGTGGCTAAGCAGCAGGGTGCCTTTAATGAGAATACTTTCCGGGCAGATAACTGATCACCCGTTTACAACTTTTCAGACGGCTGCCACCGTATAAAAATAAGTGAAACATTCTGTCTTGTGCTCAAGTGCACCGTCAGAAGTTTCACTTTTTTATAGCTCGCAGCTATTCTATTTCAGTTTATTGAGTTTTGCCCGGTTGGCAATAACGATCAGCCGCATATCCTGTGTCAGAGGTTCTTCCGGATCGATATTGGTATTTACATTTTTTCCTTCGATGATCGCCACTACGTTAATGGAATATTTTTTCCGCAGATTCAGTTCAATCAGGTTCTTCCCGATCCACTGCTGTTTCACTTCCAGTTCCACCATAGACACATCCTGGGACAATTCGATAATGTCCATGAAACCGGAGCTTAACAGATTTTTGGCCAGGTGGATCCCTGACTCACTCTCGGGGAATACTACACGGTCTGCTCCTACTTTCGTAAGTATCTTGCAGTTTATCTCAGTGGCGCATTTGGCGATAACGGTCTTTACGCCCAGTTCTTTACACAGCATGGTTGCCATAACACTGGCTTCCAGATGATTTGCCATGGTCACAATGACCACATCAATATTCGCAATACCGATCTGTCGTAGCGCTTCCGGATCTGTAACATCTGCACATTTACAGTATGGAATCTCTGAGATTACCGCATTGACAACTGCCTCTCTATTGTCTACCGCCACCACCTCTGCGCCGTTCTCTGCCAACTCCTTCGCCACACTTCTTCCATATCTTCCAAGTCCAAATACTGCATAGGTCTGATTGATTCCCATAGTCTCTTCCTTCCTGTTGCTTCGATCTGCTTTATCCGACGCTGATCTCTTCTGTCGGGTTCTTCACAATATTTTTGTTCTTTTTCTGCGTGCTGAATGCCACTACCAGCGATATGGGGCCGACTCTTCCCAGATACATGGTCACGATAATAATCAGTTTTCCCCAAAGATTCAGCATGGAAGTCAGGTTCCTGCTTAATCCCACAGTAGCTGTGGCACTCACTGTTTCATACACAATATCTATCACATCCGCATCTGTCACCGCAGATAAAAAAATCGCGGACAGCGATGCAATGATAAAAAACATACCTACAACTGCTACCGATTTATTCACTGCCTGCTTCGGAATATTTCTCCCAAACAGCTCTGCATCCTCCTTACTACCTATGGTGGCAAACATAGATACCAGCAGCACTGCGATCGTAACTGTCTTCATTCCTCCTGCGGTTCCCACCGGAGAGCCGCCGATCAGCATCAACAGCACCGAAATAATCGCAGAGGTATTGGTCAGATCCTCTTGTGGAATCGTGGCAAAACCTGCGGTTCGCGTAGTTACTGCCTGGAACAGGGATGCCCAGATCCGCTGCGGTACCGTATAATCCTGCATCGTCAGAGGATTATTGTATTCAAAAATATAAAATGCCGCCGCTCCCACTACAATAAGTATTCCTGTCACCGTGAGTGCTATTTTACTGTGAAGCGTCAGCAGTCGGAAACATTTCAGCTTCTGGCTCCGGATATTTTTCAAAACCCGCAGTACATCCCACCAGACGATATAGCCCAAACCTCCCAATATGATCAACAGCATCGTGACCAGATTGACCATTGGCTGGAATACATAGCCGCACAGACTGTCTTCCGCCATAATATCCATTCCTGCGTTGCAGAAGGCAGATACGGCATTAAAAATCGAAATCCATATGCCTCTGAGTCCGTATTCCGGCACAAATACTGTCATATACAAAAGAGCGCCGCATCCCTCCACCACCAGAGTACCTATGAGAACCTTGCGGAGGAATTTCACGATTCCGGAGATATTATTCAGATTAAACACATCCTGCAGCATCCACCGGTTACCCAGTCCCAGTCGTCTGTGCAGTCCCATCATCACACCGTACATGACCGTAATGACTCCCAGACCTCCCAACTGGATCAGAAACAGGATCACGATCTGTCCCCAGACGCTCCAGGTGGAATATGTGGGAACCGTCACCAGACCGGTCACACAGATGGATGTGGTAGCCGTAAATAAAGCATCTATATAAGGAACCGCTTCTCCGGTGGCTGAACTGATGGGTAATGCCAACAGGAAGCTTCCCACTAAAATGGCACACAGAAAACTAAGCATGATCTTCTGTGTCGTAGACAACTGTATTATTTTTTTACTGTTCATAACACACTCCATTCCGCCGACGCTTTATCGATTATAACACACTTTTAGATAAAAAACTCCTATTGGAGACAGTTTGTTGCTGTATCCATCATAGGAGTTTTCTTCTGATCTTATTTTTCTTCCCTTATACCTTAAAACGATATCCAACACCCCAGATGGTCTCGATATATTGAGGCTTTGCAGTATCTTTTTCAATCTTTTCACGGATCTTCTTGATGTGCACGGTAACAGTGGCAATATCACCGATAGAATCCATATCCCAGATCTCACGGAACAATTCTTCTTTGGTAAATACATGGTTCGGATGCTCCGCCAGGAACGTCAGCAGATCAAACTCTTTGGTCGTAAACGTCTTCTCCACCCCGTCCACATAGACACGTCTGGCAGTCTTATCAATACGGATACCACGGATCTCCACGATATCATTCTGCTGCTTCTGGTTGGTTCCCACCAGTCTCTCATAACGGGCCATGTGCGCCTTCACACGGGCTACCAGTTCACTGGGGCTGAAAGGTTTGGTCATATAGTCATCCGCACCCAACCCTAAGCCGCGGATCTTATCAATGTCGTCCTTCTTCGCAGATACCATGAGAATGGGAATATTTTTCTCCTCCCGGATCTTCTTACATACTTCGAAGCCGTCCATGCCGGGCAGCATCAGGTCCAAAATGATCAGATCATAATCGCCTGTCAGAGCGGTCTTCAGTCCCTCATCTCCGGTATTGCAGATATCTACCTTGAAATCACTGAGCTCCAAATAATCCTTCTCAAGATCTGCAATTGCTACTTCATCTTCAATAATTAAAATCTTACTCATTATTTATCCTCCATTTACAGAATGTCCTTGCATCATCGGTTATCATGCTATTTCTGTTTCATTCCTTATTGATTCCTTATTCATTACTTGGTTCCACCCGGCTGCAGTTCAATGTATTTTCTCAGGACAAAATGCATACAGGTGCCTTCACCCTCTTTGGCTGTTGCCCATACATAGCCGCCGTGATCCTCGATGATCTTCTTCACAATAGAAAGTCCGATGCCGCTGCCGCCCTGGGCGGAATTGCGGGAAGCATCCGTGCGGTAGAACCGCTCAAAGATCTTCTGCAGATCCTTCTGCGCGATTCCCTTGCCGTTGTCCTCGATCTCTACCCGGATAGCATCCACTTCGTCGAGAATACGGATATCAATGTGCCCATTGGGTTTGTCCATATATTTTACGCTGTTACTGATAATATTATTGATGACCTTCTTCATCTGCTCCGGATCCGCGATGACCACGGTATCGGGAGATACCAGATTCGAATAGTTCAGCTTGATACCCCGCTGCTCCAGATCCAGTCCGACTTCTTCCACACAGTCGCCGAAATAATCCGCCACGTTGATCCGGTGGAAATTGTACGGGATCCGGTTATTATCAATTCCGGAATAAGTGGTCAGCTCGTTGATCAGACGATCCATATCAATGGCTTTATTGTAGATGGTCTTGATGTATTTATCCATCTTCTCCGGCGTATCTGCCACACCGTCCATGATTCCTTCCACATAACCCTTAATGGCTGTGATAGGGGTCTTCAGATCATGGGAAATATTGCTGACCAGCTCTTTGTTCTGCTTCTCATGCTGGGTGTTCTCTTCCGTGGATTCCTTCAGCCGTAAACGCATGTCCTCATAATTGCGGTAGAGATCACCGATCTCACCCTTGGCATCTGTCTCCAGAACATAATCAAAGTTGCCTTCCTTTATCTTGCGCATTGCCACGTTCAATTCATTGATGGGTTCAAATACGCCCTTATGGATCCACTGGGTCAGCATCAGGCTGGTGAAGATCAGGATCACAATAATAGCCACGAACATGTCGATCAGCAGATGTCTCGAGATCAGCGAATTGACCTTCGTGACGATAAATACGCTGCCCGGTGTTCCATCCCGGAAAGTGAAATCAATCTGTTTTACATACTTCTCCAGTTCATTGTAGAAATATCCACTGTCATCCGACAGATTCTCGTCACCATAGGCAGGCAGTTTTTCAAAAATCTGCTGTGCGGCTTCTTCATTGCCGGCATAATACAGCTTATCACCTTTTCTTACAATAATGTAAGTAGACTTCCGCGATACCTCCTCATTGATATGATCCAGATATTCTTTATCTTCCAGCCTGCTGCTGTCTTCCTTCACCTGGTCCAGCAGCACATAATACGCCTGATCCGTGGTATTGGTGAATTCCCTGAAATTCTCCGACATCATGGAATAATCAATATCCGTCAGACTGAGACCCTGAGAAAAATTCATCAGGTAAATAGCAATCATCACGAACGCCATGATCGTCAGCAACAACGGAAGTAATATAATACTTATAAATGTTACACGAAGTCTGGTTTTAAATTTCATATTACTCTTGCCTTTCAGCAACCTGCAAACTTTCCGTGACTTTAGTGCTGTATATTTCTGTACACTGTGTAACACAAGTTTGCGCATGTTAATTTATACTTTACTTTCGCTCATTATAGCATGATTCCCACCTCCTGTGTATAAAGGAAGCAAGAATATCATTAAAAAAATATAAACAAAATTTTTTCATTTTTCTGTTGACATTATTCTCGCATCATGTATAATAAGCTTATAAGAAACAGTAATCATTACTATTATCGAGAAAGGAGCTTATCATGGCACTGAAACGAAGCAGACAACGGGAAATGATCAAATCCTTTCTCATGGGACGCAAGGATCATCCTACCGCTGATGTGATCTATTCTAATCTGAAGCAGCAGGATCCGAACTTAAGTCTCGGTACCGTCTACCGTAATTTGACACTTTTGTCAGACATGGGAGAGATCTTACGACTCCGGGTCGGTGACGGTGTTGACCATTTTGATGCCGATACTTCCGAACATTATCATTTCGTGTGTACGGAATGCGGAAGCGTCATTGATCTGGACATGGATAGTATTGATTCCATCATGGAGGCCGCCGGAGAGAGATTTGACGGCCGGATCCGGGGACATGTCACTTATTTCTACGGCTCTTGTCCCGCCTGCACCAGGGTTGCTACGGAGTCCTAGTTTTCTGAATGAAAACTGGCTTCGTTCCATAATATATTTGTGCTTATAAAGCACACGCAAAAAGAGAAAACTAAAAACAAAACATTTCATTAGAGAAAAGGAGAAAAAATTATGGCAAAGTATGTATGTCAGGTATGTGGTTATGTTTATGAAGGTGATGCGGCTCCCGCAGAGTGCCCCATCTGTCACGCTCCCGCTTCCAAGTTCACCAAGCAGGAGGAAGGCAAGACCTGGGCTGCTGAGCATGTAGTAGGTGTAGCAAAGGGTGCTCCCGAGGATATCATTGCTGATCTGCGTGCGAACTTCCAGGGTGAATGCTCTGAGGTTGGTATGTATCTGGCAATGGCAAGAGTTGCTCACAGAGAAGGTTATCCCGAGATCGGTCTGTACTGGGAGAAGGCTGCTTACGAAGAAGCTGAGCACGCTGCAAAATTCGCTGAGCTGTTAGGTGAAGTCGTAACCGATTCCACCAAGAAGAATCTGGAGATGAGAGTAGATGCCGAGAACGGCGCTACCGCAGGTAAATTTGATCTGGCTAAGAGAGCCAAGGCTCTGAACCTGGATGCTATCCATGACACCGTTCATGAGATGGCTCGTGATGAGGCTCGACATGGCAAGGCATTTGAGGGTCTGTTAAAGAGATACTTTGGCTAAGCTACAAGCCATGCAAGGATAAAATAAAAAGTCACTGGGAGGACATTTATGTACTTCCAGTGACTTTTTATTTTAGATTTATACGGCGACAGCCGTCCATGAGCAAGTCACGCAGTGACTGCCAATGGGTTGCATGGCGCCAGCCTTAGGAGCGCGACAGCCCTTATACGGTTCCGGAGATCACCAGCGTGCTGACGCCGGGGTTGATCCCCCATGCTCCCGTAACGGGATCCTGAGTGTAAGTCGCTGCGGGTACAGTAATACCTCCTGCAGTTCCGGTAAATAATCCGGTAGTCGTATCATACGTATAGTTTGTTCCCTCTGCCCATGCAGCCCCATTAAAATTCACAGACAGATTCTCCAATACAGGATTAAAGGTATCCGTGATCACGACACCGGTAGCTGCATCTGCTGCCGTATTACCCAGATTCTGTATCAGGAACGTATACGTCAATGTTCCATTCTCTGTCACAGGTACGGGACTGACGGACTTTGTGATCGTAAGAAGCGGTCCGCTTACCGCATTTACTGTCTCGTTCACAGTAACAGGAGTGACCCCTGCCCCGGCAATCGTCGCCGTATTCGTAATGGAAGCCTCTGTTGCCAGCGGTGCATAAGAGTTCACCTCAGCCTCATAGGTAAGTGTCACATTACCTCCCGCAGGCACGGTAATTCCCGTGATTGTCAGAGGAGGGCCTGCCGTTACAGCCGGTGTTGCCTGTAAAATTCCGTTTGCATAGTATTTTACGGTCCCCGGAATATACGTCAGAGGTGTCAGTTCTCTGGTATTAAACAAATACTCTCCCAGATTGTCCGTTACTGTAATTCCGTTAAATGCTGTAGTGCCTGAGTTCACAATGCTGATCACATACGTCACATTTTCATTCTGCCCGTAGGTATCCCGCACTGCTGTCTTGGTTGCAGACAATACCTCCGTGATCTCACCCACTGCTATATTGGAGTTTGTAATCTCATTTCCATAGCGAAGCTGTGCCTGATTTGTAAATCTAGCCATATATTTTTGTATCCTTTCATTGTATTTGGATTTACTATAATATATGACTGTTTTTAAGAAAGTTGACGGATTCTGTCACCGCATTTCTTGACTTTCCTCTTCCACCTCCGTATGATGGAATCACAGGCATTCACTGGCGCTGCTCCAAAAAACATCGAGGATTCAACATGAAGAAAAAAGTATTTAACATCATCCAGATCGGTGACAAAAGTAACCGTCTGAGCCGGCTCTTTGATATTTTTATTGCTATCGTTATCTGTGCAAATATTCTGGTGACTTTTCTGCAAACCTTTGATGAGCTTGCTCTTTTATTTCCGGCATTTCAGGTGATCGAGGTTATCACTATTCTAATCTTCTGTGTGGAATATATTCTGCGGATCTGGACTGCGGACTATTTATATCCTGATAAAAGCGAGTTCCGCTCCCGGCTGCGGTTTCTGATCTCCTTCGACGGCATTATCGACCTGCTGACAATTTTACCCTTTTTCTTCCTGTCCGGCATGGTCATCTTCCGGATGCTGCGGGTGGCGAGGATCTTCCATTTGTTCCGCCTGAATGCACGGTATGATTCCTTCAATGTCATCACTACGGTATTGTATGAAAAACGCAATCAGATCATTTCCTCCGTGTTCATCGTACTGATCCTGATGCTCGCCAGCAGTCTGTGCATGTACAGCGTGGAGCATGATTCCCAGCCGGAAGTATTCCGCAATGCCTTCAGCGGCATCTGGTGGAGCATGTCAACGCTGCTCACCGTAGGCTACGGAGACATCTATCCCATCACCACACTTGGCCGGATCATGGCGATCTGTATCGCCTATCTCGGTGTCGGTGCCGTGGCTATCCCCACCGGTATCATCAGTGCCGGTTTCGTGGAACAGTACCAGCGCAAAAGCAGTCTCTCTAATATTAAAGAAGCAGATATTCATGAGATCGCCGAGATTTTCGTAGATAAACGTTTCGCCGGCAAATCCGTGGAGGAAATGGAAGAGGCAGAACAGGTTACGATCTTCCTCATTCTGCGGGGGGATCTGTCCATTCTGCCTCAAAAAGATACGATATTAAAGTTAAATGACATCATTGTCATTCGTGGGGAGAATTCCTAATCTGCTTCCGTCGCTGCAGTTTCCGTTTCCACAGCTTCCGTGGTTTCTGTTTCAGCAGTCTCCGTCGCTTCGGTACTTTCTGTTTCTTCGGTAGTCTCCTCCACCAGATCATCCAGTGTATAATTGAAGCCTGTCACCACGTTGGTGGCCACGACATACACTTTCATTTCCGAGGGAAATGCAATGTAATACTGGCTGGTCATGGAATTCAGATTACCGACATTAATGATCACGCTGCGATCTGCAGTCTCGTACTGAATGGTACGCTCCGGGTTCGCCAGTCCATACTGTGACATATCCGTCACATTTTCAATCACCTGATCTGCCTTTAACGGTGCCACCTTCAGGATCATCGCCTTGATCCGGTCCTGGTTCAGATTAAGGGAATGATCGTCCGTATAGTACCATGTTTCATCCTTTTTTTCAAAGGCATAGGTCTCTCCCTCATATACATAACTGAAGCTGGTAATATCATCGGAGTTCACATCCAGCACCGTCTCCTGTGTATCCTCGGTGGTGGAAGTCGCAGACGATGCATTTTTATTATACTGTCGGATGCCCAGGAATGCTGCCGCCAGAACCACCAGTGCCAGCAGCATTCCGATCATCTGTCTTTGTTTCTTTTTCATATCTATATCTCACGCCTTTCAATTATTTCTTCCGTCTGCGGAACCAGATCACGAATCCAGCGATCATACAGCCGATAGGCAGTATCACAGTAACCAGCAGTCCCAACAACAGAATCTGTGCGGAATCCACTACCAGATTAGAGACCTCATAGCTTTTTACCGGAATAGATACCGAGGTCTCATGATCTGCCATTCCACTGAATGTATTGGTGAACAGGGTCAGGTTCGCACCGCTGACGACAGAATTTGCATCATCCGTGAACAGCTGCTCGCAACCGTACACGACCAGTGTCGCATCCCCATCATCCAAAGTCTTTACTGCCTCAACACCTAATGCGAAGGGACCATTCACATCATTTTCACCCTGTGAAAAATCCTGTGTATTGTTGACATCCTGTTTTGCAAAAGAGCTGTCGGAGGTGCTCAGGAATACATCATAGGTAATATCACCGGTGGCTGTCTCGTCGGTACTTACTTCCTCCGGGACGATGATGCCCTGAGAATACGGCAGGAACAGATATTTTCCGTAGGTGCCTGAGGTATAGCTGTCAGAGCTCTGTGTCGGCAGGATATAATACGGACTTCTGTAGTAGCCGTTGGAATCATTCTCCACTACCAGTCCTTTGGCAATGCTCAGATTCATGTAGCTTAAGATAGCATCTATATTGGGTGTCTCCTCATCGGTATAACCGGTTACCAGGATGACTTTTCCACCGTTGTTCAGATAGTCGATCACCTTATCCTTATCATCGGATGAAAAATCGCTGGTGGCACCGTTAATGAACAGACAGGCCGCATCGTCGGGGATAGCATCCAGATCCATCAGATTCACGGTCTCATAATCCACATTTTCCTTGTTCAGTGCGGATGTAAAAGTGTTACTTAAACTCAGTTCATTATGTCCTGTTGTCATATATACCTTGGGCATATCATCATTTAACACATAATCCAACGCACTGGTGATCTGTCCTTCGCCATCATAACCGGTGGTCGTGGTGTTATAACTGTACGTCGAATAGTCAAAATCATAGGAAGACTCATAGACATCGTTGTAATCAATGACCTTGCTGCGCTTGTCGCTGACCACGATCAGGCTGTTCGTGCTGATGTTGCCGGTGGTGTACTGGGTATAGAACATCGGGTTAACGGTAGGATCCACATATTCCACGGTGATATGATCCGACAGATCATCATATCTCTGTAAAGTCTGCCCCAATGTGGTATCCTGATTGTCCTGATTTACCAACACATAGATGGTCACATCATCCTGCATATTTTTCACATAGTCAACGGTCTGATCTGTCAGGGAATAGAGCTTCTGGCTGGTCATGTCGATTGCTGTCCAGCTGGAAGGCATCTCGCCCATGATAATATTAACCACTACTACCAGTGCTACCGCTACGGCGATCATACCGGTACTGTAAGCACTGAAGCTTAAGTTCTTCACGGACATGCTGTAACGGCGTTTCTGAATGGACTGTACTGTCAGGAACAGAACCAGTGCCGTAACGGATGCATAATATACAATAGAAGATACATCCAGTGTACCGTTTAACAGGTTAGAAAACGGCGTATAAAGGTCAAAGCAGCGCAGCAGCTTTGTCAACAGATTGCCGGTGCTGGAAATAATGGAGCAGATGGAATCCATCATATATCCCAGGAACAATACTAAAAAAGTAAGTACTGCTGCGATGACCTGGCTCTCTGTCACGGAAGACAGGAACAGACCGATGGCAATGGCGGTCATCCCGAAGAGGAAATATGCCAGGATCGACAGGTAAGCCTCTCCCATGGGAACACTGCCGTATTGCGCCATGATCAGCGGGTAAAAGCAGATGATCGCTACGGGAATGGCAAATATAGTTAACAGCGCCAGGAATTTTCCCATAACGATGCCGCCTACGGACACCGGTGCCGTCAGGATCAGCTGATCCGTCTTGCTCCGCTTTTCCTCCGCCAGAATACGCATGGTCAGTATCGGCACGGTCAGCATGAATAAAAAGGTAACACTGGATACCACATACGCAAAATAAGGATATCCGTTCATCAGGTTATAAACGCTGAAATACAGTCCCAGGAAAAACAGGGTGACTGCAATAAATAAAAATCCGATAAAGGAACGGAAATAGGATTTCAATTCTCTCTTATAAATGGCTAGCATATGATTCCGCCTCCTTTGTAGTTACAGTTTCTTTTTTCTCTTCTCCGGGCTGTGCTTCCTCTTCCGAAGCTTCTGTCTGCTGTGCGGCAGCATCTGACATTTCCGGCCTTTTTCTTTTTGAGAATAGTTTGTGCTTCTCCGGCTGTGTGGGTGCTACATCCTCGGTCAGTTCCAGGAAGATGTCTTCCAGAGACTTCTCCGCATGGGTCATCTCTAAAATAGGCAGCTTTGCATCTGCCAGTGCATAAAATACCTGCTCTCTGATATCTGCATTCTCTTTGGAGATCACTTTCAGCTTTGCAATATTTTTGGATGCCTCTGTGTTCTCTTCGATCCGGTCGATCTGGGAGATCTCCTGCAATGCACTCTTCACCGCAGCGGCGCTTCCCTTTACTTCCAGGTTCAGTTCCATGGAACCACTCATAAGCTTCTGCAGATTCTCCGGAGAATCGCTGGCTACCAGCTTACCGTGGGCTATGATCATAATATGGTCGCAGACCGCACTGACCTCCGACAGAATATGGGAGCTGAGGATCACGGTATGATTCTCCCCCAGCTTGCGGATCAGATCACGGATCTCGATGATCTGTTTCGGATCCAGACCTACCGTGGGCTCATCCAGAATGATAACTTCCGGATAGCCAAGGATCGCCTGTGCCAGTCCGACTCTCTGTCTGTAACCTTTTGACAGATTCCTGATCAGACGCTGCTGCATATCGGCGATCTGTGTCATTTCCATGACCTCGTCAATCTGCTGCTTCCGCTCTTTTTTCGGCACTTTTTTCAGTTCTGCCACGAAGTCCAGGTATTCTCTGACAGTCATGTCAACATACAGCGGCGGAAGCTCCGGCAGATAACCGATGGCACGCTTTGCCTCCTCCGGATCTTTTTGGACATCCTTGCCATCGATCGTCACAGTACCCTCCGTGGCTGCCAGATAACCCGTGATGATGTTCATGGTCGTGGATTTACCTGCGCCGTTTGGACCAAGAAAGCCGTAAATCTGTCCCTTTTCCACACGGAAAGAAAGATGATCTACGGCTATATGGTCTCCGTATTTTTTTGTAAGATTGGTTACTTCTATCATATTTGCCTCCCGGATATGATGTGATACCCCCACCTGATACCTATGGGTACCCAGAACTGATACCCCGAATTGCTTCGCAGCAAGCTGCTCCCGCAATTCTAAAAACATTCGGAATCCGCTGATTTGCTACGCAAATCGCTACTTCCTCATGTTTTACGGGTGTAAAATTCAACCGCTTTATCATGCAAGCATGAACAGCGGTTAACCTTTACACCCTTGTATCAGTATATGTCTCAAATGTCATGAAAAGGTGAAACATTTGTGAAAAATCTGTGAAGCCCCAACTCTTAAAGCTTCGTCACGGTCAGCGAAATGCTTAAATTTCCTGCCTCCGCCGCCAGATGCAGCGGCAGCTTCGCCACAGGAATATCTTCAAAAATGAATTCCGGATCACCGGATGCGGCCGACTGGAATAAGAAAAGTACCCCCTCCACATAGAGCACCACTTTTTTCTGATTGCTGTAAATTGTCAGGGAGACCAGCCCGTTCTTCTGACGATGCAGGGTAGAAAGTGCCGGATAGAGCACCGGTTCGCTGCTCCACTTCGCCTGATAATAGTAGTATCGCTCTGTCAGTGTCCTGCCGTCCGCCGCCAGGAGTGCTTGGCATGTCGTTTCTCCGGGTAATCCACGGTACACTGGGAGATTTTCCGGTCTTATCCACAGGTCCCCAGTGAGGAATCCACGCTTTCTGCACAGGCTGTAAAACGTTCTCACTTCGGAGCAGTTCACCCCCTCTGCCCCGGTCCCGGTTCCTTCCAGCCGGATCACATTTACCCCCATCCGAACCAGCCGTTCCAGATCTCTTCGTACCTGCTCCACCCTCGTCCCGGCATCACTGATCTGCGGGGGAAGCCGGTAGACTACTTCATGTGGCAAAAACTCTTTTTCATTGAGAAAGATTCCCTTTTTTTCTACGACACGCACGTCATAAATGGTCAGTTCCTGCCGCCAATACATTTCCTCGTCCCCGGTTATATCCTCAGCATGATCTGATTCTTCCTCGTTCTTTGTACCCCCCATATTTTCTCCATACTCCACGGTTCCGAACCTTCCCTGTGCCTTCACCAGATAGACATAGGGATCCCGCATGCCGTCCCAGAGATGCGGCCGCAACAGCAACGCCGTCATGGAATCCGCTTCTTCTAATGAGTATTCCCCATGAAAAACAAGGCGTTCGCCCTCCGCACCTTCCCAGATCTCAATCTGTAAAGCGGACAGCAAACGCCCTATCTTTTCCGGCAGGGCAAATTCCAGATAAGCCTTGCCATTTTCCAGTTTTGTTGTAATTCCAAGATCGTCTCTCATCTGCATTTCTCTTTCCTGCCTTTCGCATTCTGTTACTAAGAGTTTTTGCAGATAACATTTTATTTATGCCGGAAATCCATCTTTCCCGCACACTATTATTACATGGGACAAGACCTGCGGCCGGGCACTTCCTCTCCGGATACATAACCTGCATGAAATTCCATGTTGATGTCCCGAAGCTCCTTCTTCCCGTCGATGTATGCCTGATACATTTCCGCCAGTCCCGAAGTACAGCCATCACAGTTGGCTTCCATATATCCCAGAGACTCCGCCACGATCTGCTCCCGCTCTTCTTTTGTGGTATCCTTAATCAGATATCCTGCCATTTTCTTTTCCTCTCTTGTATTTCTTTTACAGCCAATGTATCACAGCAATCTGCCGGGTGCAAGTTTTTCTCTGCATTTAGAGTAATCGAAAATCTACGACCGAAGAATTCTCTCATAGATCTGCAAATCCTCATTCTTAAACACATTAAAGATCACATTTTTGACACTGCTGTCAGGAGTCTCCTCCAAATACTCCTGTACCGTCTGTACGGCAATCTGCGCCGCCTTGTCGTTCGGAAAGCAGAATACCCCAGTGGATATACCGCAGAACGCCACACTTTCCAGCCCGTATGCCGATGCCAGTTCCAGACAGGACAAGTAACAGGACCGAAGCAATGCGCAATGTTTCTCCGTCAGCTTTCCCTGCACAATAGGACCTACGGTATGCAGGACATAACGGCAGGGCAGATTGTAGGCTTTCGTGATCTTCGCCTGTCCGGTGGGTTCCTCATGCCCCTGTTCTTCCATCATCCGGGCGCAGTCCAGTCGCAGCTGCACCCCCGCAAAGCTGTGGATGCAGTTGTCGATGCACTTATGATTCGGCACATAACATCCGGTCATTCCACTATCCCTTTTTCCTTCACAGCTTCCTGTAAATAGGCATCCTGTATCCTCAGAAATTCCTCACTGCATCGCCTGGGCGCCCGGATGTTCATCAGTCCCCGCAGAAGCTGTCTCTATTCATCCTCCTGCATCGGAATTTCCATCGCTTCATATTCCGGCCGCTCCCGCAAAAGTGCCTGGATGAGGTATTGTCTTCGTTTTTCCTGTTCTCCCATTTTGCTTCTCCTATGCTCGTTTCTGCTCTTTTTACGCTCTCCTGTAATGAAATCATTATATCCCCCATCGCCGGGATCCGTAAAGCAGGCACAATAAAGTGCCCCGGTTACCCAAAAGATACTATTGGGACAAACATATAAACCTGCAATTGAAATATTTTTACGTTTTTGTAACAATAGGAACAGGAACCTTCGTTATGACTCATAGAAAGGCCTGGGAACAACAAATGATATACCTGATGATGATCGACGCCGAAGAAGACAAACAAAAGTTTGCGATTCTCTATGAAACCTATCGGCACCTTATGATGAAAGTAGCTCTGAATGTGCTGAAGGATACTTTTCTTGCGGAAGATGCCGTACATGAGGCGTTTATAAAAATTGCGAAAAACATGGAAAAAATAGGGGAAATCGACGCCACGGCGACGAAACGCTACCTGCTTACCATAACGAAAAATGCGACTATAGATATTTACCGGAAGCGAAACCATCAATTTCAACGGGAAATCTATGTGGATGAGCTGGAAGAATGTAATGTCCCGGTGACTTATGCGGAGACGGATGTGGATGACGGAATACTGGACATCCTTAGGTGCCTGCCCGTAAAATACCGGGATGTATTTCTCCTCAAATACTCCGGCAATATGGACAACGATGAAATCGCAAAAGTATTAAACATCACCGAAGGAACGACCCGGCAGCGATTATCCCGGGGAAAGATTATGATACAGGAAGCTTTGAATAAACGGGAGGAAAATAATGAGATCCATGGAAATAACGGATGAATGGCTCTATCAGCATATGCCTGTGGTGGACAATGCCATGATAACAGCATTAGAAAATCAGGTTGATCGGGAATATGTATTTTCAAAACGTTTTGAACAAAAAATGCAAAAAGTGATCCGCCGGGAAGCCCATCCGGTGCTGACCGGTGCACAACAGCTCCTAAAACGCATGGCAATCTTTTTCACCGGTATCGTATGTGCCGGACTGGTTCTGACGTTAAGTGTGGATGCCTATCGGGATAAGTTTTTCATGACACTAAAGACCCTGCGCGAGGATGCTACGCAGTATAACTACTCTTCCGAGGAAAAAGATGCGGTACTCACTCCCACGATACCGACCTGCATCCCGGAGGGCTATACAGAGACAGACCGAAGAGACAGTCCTCTTTTTTGTGAAATTTTCTATGAAAACAATGCCGGAGAACAGCTCATCTGGGAGCAAATGCTAATTTCCGCAAATAATGCCCTGACACTCGTATTAGACAATGAATACGATGCCGAAGAGGAACATGTCATCGGCGGTCACATTGCCACGGTATATACTTATGTGGATGGTTACGCCATGGCTTATTATGAAGCTGACAATTATGTATACGTGATCACCGCAGATCACATAACCGCCGAGGAAATGTTTCAGCTCATTGCCAGTATGGATATCTGATTGTATAATAAAATAAAAAGGAGGCAAGAACCATGATGCGAAATAAAAAATTAAGAACCGTTTTCTGCGGCATTCTGATTTTTCTGCTCGTATTTGCCTTATTTTGCCTTGGAGACTACGGGATCCGCTATTATCATACTCCCATCAAAAAGGATTATGACTATACCGGAACCGGAATGCTGGTCAGTCTGACGGAACCGGATACCTTCGAACAGGTATCGGTGGAGATCCACGGGAAAGCCTTACATTATCTCTGGGGGAATCAGGAAGACGCCATAGCGGGAAATGTCTGGATGAACGGAGAGAGGCTTTTCGTGGAAGGTGCGGATGACATGGGATTCTATGCACCTTTTATCGATGAAGAACCCTATTACTCCTGCCTGACCGAATCTGTAACAAATATCCCGGGAAATATGTTTCTTATCTCCCGGGATCTGAAAACCGTATTCTGCGGTGTACTTATGGACGGGAAAGAATTTCTGCTGATAATACCGGCAGAAAATAAATCGGATGCCGACCGTACCCTGAAATCCGGTCTGGAACAGTCCCAGCCTCTTTCCCGTTGGCTGAGTGACTATCCCTTATTCCTGTAACTGTCCGTCCACAATACGCACGATACGTTTCGCAGACTGTGCTACGCCCAGGTCGTGGGTGATCATGACGATGGTGTTGCCCATATCGTTTAGTTCCCGGAACAGCTTCAGTACTTCCTTGCCGCTGGTCTGATCCAGAGCACCGGTAGGCTCATCCGCCAGAAGGATCGCCGGCTGTCCCACCAGTGCTCTGGCAATGGATACTCTCTGCTTCTGTCCGCCGGACAATTCGTTGGGCTTATGTCCGATACGATGATCCAGCCCCAGCAGTTTGATAGTATTTTTACACTTTTCTTCTGCTTCTTCATGGGTCATGCCACGCATCAGCAGGGGCATGATAATATTCTGCATGACATTATAGGTCGGGATCAGCTGATAGTTCTGGAAAATGAACCCGATCTTTTGGTTGCGCACCATGGTCAGATCGTCCTCTTTGGTCTCGTGGATTGCCATGCCATCCAGATAATATTCCCCACTGTCCATCACATCCATACAGCCGACCATATTCATTAACGTAGTCTTACCGGAACCGGATGGGCCTAAGATTGCCACATATTCTCCCTTATTTACCTGAAAATTGATGTCCTTCAGGATCGGCAGACGCTCCTCTCCCAACATATAGCCTTTATTTATATTTTTCATGGTGATCATTGCGTTTTCCATCATAATCCTTACACCTTTCGCACTACTCCTGATTTAAAGCTTCTACGGGGATCAGTCTCGATGCCTTATATGCCGGATAGAAGCCGAAGATGCTTCCGGTGAGGACACCAAACAACAGCGACAATACTGCACCCTGTACCGACAGGGACACTCTCACGTTGAACAGCTGCACGAATGGCGTAATTCCAAGAGCCACCAGCACCCCCAGTACGGCTCCTACCAGACTGGTAAAGCTTGCCTCCAATAAAAACTCCAACAGGATATCCTTCCGGGAACAGCCCAGTGCTTTCAAAATACCGATTTTGTTGGTGCGCTCCTTGATAGATACAAACAGCACGTTCATAATACCGATACCGCCAACGATAAATACGATCACGGCCATAGAGATCAGCAGTAATGTCAAAGTCTCATTGGAAGCGGAGGCTGCCTCCATCTTGCTTCCGGCATCGCTGATGGTAAATGTAGTGTTGGGATAGCTTTCTTTTAAGGCACTCTCCACATCCGTCATTACGGTATCCACCTGATTCACATCCTCCGCGATGACCGTGATGGTTGGACTGATATTCGTACCGGTAATGTATTTGATGCCGGTTTCGTAAGGTATATAGATCGCCGTATCCGGGCTGATGCCGGATGCCACAGTTCCCATCTCGGATAGTACCCCTGACACTATATAGGGACGCCCATCAATATAGACTATACCGTCATAAGCATCGTAGGCGCTGCCAAAAATTTCCTTTGCCACGGTGGCACCCAGTACGCACACCTTTTCCTTGCTCTCGTTGTTTTCTTCTGTGAGGAAATCCCCGATGGCCATTTCCAGATTACTGATGACAGCATAATTGTCCTCCACACCGGCAATGGTGTAATAGGAAGCAGAGGTCATATTGCCTCCCTCCACCGATGCTGTAGTGGAATAAGAGATCGTAGTTGCAGAGATTCCCGATACAAAAGTCGCCAGATCATCACAGTCTTCACTGGTCAATGTCACGGCTTCGCTCTCTTCCTCCTGTCCGAATCCGAAAAATCCGCCGAAATCCATGCCACCGCCGGGACCACCAGACGTACCGCCGCCGGGACCTCCTCCAGGGCCTCCGCCCATATTGGTAACGGTAACACTTCCTCCTCCCGGCATCTCAAAGCTAAATCCGCCGCTGTCACTGCTGTCGCAGGAAATATCAATAGCTCCGGCATTCAGGTTCTTGAACTGCTCCGCCACTTCTTCTTTTCCACCGGTACCTATCGCCAGCACCAGCATTATGGTGGCGGATCCCACAACGATACCGATGGAAGTCAGGATCACTTTGAATTTATTCTGTGACAGGTTCAGCCACACCAGACGCAATATTTCGGATAATCTCATATTCTACTTCTTCCCTTCCATTGACCTTACTTTCCCACAGGTCTCCGCTCTACTTCGTAATGCTGCTTTCGATCAATACGGTATCTCCTTCTGCAATATCTCCGGAGATCTCCACGTTAGAACCATCTGACAGTCCTGTCGTTATTTCTTTTTTCACAATACTGCCATCTGCAGTCTTCACTTTTACATAAGTCTTGTCATCCTCTGTGATAATGGCTCTGCGTGAGACATACAGCACTTCTTCCGTTTGTTCCGTAACGAAAGTCACATCTCCTGTCATGCCCTGGAACAGTCCTGAAACATCCCCTTCTAATGTGACAGTCACGTCATAAGTTATATTTCCACTGGAATCCGATGTCGCATCTCCGATAGCCGTCACCTTTGCCGTAAAGATATCTTCCGGATATGCTGTCAATGCAATATTCGCTGCAGATCCCAGAGAGATATCCGTCATGTCATCTTCATCCACTGTTACTGTTATGGTCACTTCGTCCATATCGTATAAGGTAACCAGAGAGGTTCCGGTACTGATCTTGTCTCCGGCCTCCAGTTCCACGCCAGTGATGACGCCGTTATATCTTGCACATACTGCATTTCCATCAATATAAGTGCTGAACTCATTCCATTTTTCCAGTGTCTCATTATAGGTTTCCTGCTGATCGGACAATTCCTGCCTAAGATACCCCAGTGCAATGTCATAGGTCTCCTGTGCGGTATTGTAAGCCAGTGTCCGCAGTTTTTTTGTCTCAGCTGCGGTCAGTTTCCCCTGCTCCAATTCCCGTTTTGCCTTATTGTAGGCGGTTTCGGCAGTGGTTACATTTTCCTCCGCCTGCTCTACTCTCTGTTCCAGCTCTTCCTTCTGCTGCTCCAGGGAATCTGCCGTGGACTGTGCCTGCTCCGTCAGCTGCGCATAATAGACATATCCGTAAGTATCATCTGTTGCGTCTGTACTGTTCAGGCTGTATTTACAGTTCGACAATACCTGTGCCGCATCCTCATAGGCTGCCGTTACTTCCTCCAGCTGTGCCCGGTAATCTTCCAGGCTGCTCTTCGCCTGCTCCAGCGTGCTCTCCGCAGAATCTACCGCATTCTGAAGTTCCTGCAATGTGGTACTGTACTCTGTATCAATATAACTGCCGTAAGCAGTGCTGCTGTCATAAGTGTATTTTGCCTGTTGTTTTGACAGGGTCTGGTCGGCTTCCACCGCCTCCAGATCAGCTTTTGCTTTCTCCACGTTAGACTGCAGTTCGTCTTCCAGATCGGAGACACTGTCTTCTTCCAGCAGGTACAGGGGATCTCCCTCGGACACCTGCTGCCCCACGGAGACCACTACCTCCGCCACGGTCAGGGTAGAATCGTCACCATTGCTGCCGGAGCTGCTGCCGCCCATATTAAAGATCTGCCCAAACATGTCTAAGCCTCCCTGAGCTCCGCCGCCGGAAGCACTCATGCCGCCAAATCCACCGGATTCAGAGTTGCTGCCGGCAGTACTACCGGAGGAGCCGCCGGAGGAACTGCTACCGGAAGTATCCGTTCTCTGCAGGGCACTCATATCCAGATCAAAGGTCTGATCCACCGTACCGATGTCCACAGAGCCGCTCTCCGTCACACCTTTGACCAGTGTCCCGTATTTTACGGTGGTCTCTTTATAGATGACTTCCGTATCGGAATCACCGGAAAATCTGGTAGCACATGCCACTACGGCAATTACGCAGACACCACAGATACCTGTGGTGAGCTTGCGCCTTTTCGACCAGCTTTTCCATGATCCGATCCAGCTCATCCGATTTTTTATAGTTTCCTTGATCTTTTTCCCATTTTCATTCTGCTTCATAACTATTCCCAATCATTCCTGTCTGTTTCTCAACATTTGCTCCATCCGCCTGATTTATTGTCCTCCGGGACCTCCCGGCATTCCGCCGCCAAAGCTGTCGGAATTACTACCTCCAGGACCACCCTGCGGCATTGCTCCTCCAGAAGGCATCTGCATATCCTCTGGCATAAGGGATTCATCGAATTCCTGAAGCTCCATATCACTGCCGGTTGTGGTATCAGCACTGCTGCCGGAATCCTCCTGCGTGCTCTTTACCTCTGCCTCAGAGCTGACCTTACTTGCCAGGTAAATAGTATCGCCCTCTTCCAGTCCTGACAGGATCTCAATGTCCACACCGTTGGTAATACCGGTCTCTACCTCCGCCAGTTCCTTACCTCCCAGTGCTGTCTTTCGATATACATAAGTTTTGCCGTTTTCTTCGACAATGGCCTTACGGGACACATAAAGAATATCCTCTTTTTCTTCCGTTACGAAAATGACATCTGCGGTCATTCCCCCATACAGCTTCTCCAATGCGCCTTCTACGCTGATCTCCACAGTGTAGCTTACGGTATTACTATAATCGGAAGTAGCCGTGGTATTGATGGAGAGAATGCTTCCGGTATAGGAATCCTCCGGGTATGCCGTAAAGGTGATATCTACCGCATCTCCTACCTGCAGGTCCACGATATCCTCCTGGGTCACATCCACGGAGATTCTCATGTCATCCGACGTTGCATAGGAAAACAGAGCTCCTGTCGTCGTCAGACGGTCTCCCGCTTCGTAGCTGACCTCTGTGATCACACCATCTTCTGTGGCATACAGGATACCATCACTTCCTACAAAATCCTCAAAAGCCTGTAACTGTTCTTCCCGTTTTTTTTTCGTCTCTTCCGCTTCCTGTAAGGTCTCCTTCAGATCTTCCACAGCAGCGTTGTAAGTGGTCTGGGCATTCTGCCCGGTGATCACCGCTTCCTGATAGGTCTCTTCTGTATCCAGCTTGTCAATGTTCTGTTTTGCCTGTGCTGCCGCCAGCTGATTGGTAAGCTCAGTGATGGCATTTTCATTATCTGTTACCGCAGTTTCTGCCTGTGTCAATGCTGATTTTGCCTGTTGATATTTTGTTCTTGCGCTGAGATAACCGTTCTGGATCGTCATAAAATTCACTGTATTATCGATTCCGGCGCCTTCATAACCTTCCTTTGCCGCTTCGTAGGTCTCCAACGCATCCTGATAATCTTCCTGTGCTTGCGTCAGTTTCTCCTGCAAAGATGCGGTATTCGCCTGCTTCTGCTCCAGTTGTACCTGCAGAGATGCCACATTGTTCGTCACGCTCGTACCGGAAGTATTGCGGATGGAT
>ERZ780117.181-NODE-181-length-30856-cov-2.689945_pt1 | contig 30856 bp, 21 predicted proteins | sample MGYA00510985_ERZ780117 | MGnify/ENA primary metagenome ERZ780117 (study PRJEB29588, sample SAMEA2159553) | human gut metagenome | biome: human gut; feature: human-associated habitat; material: faeces | place: Denmark | collected 2008/2010 ...
CTTGTTTACTCATCTGATTAATTACAAAATTATAAATTACTGATTGTGGATTCTAAATTATGAAAGAGATGGATACCTTCTTTGTTAATTGTGGTACAAAGATAGCTCTTTTGGCAATAAAACGTTATCTTTGCCCATCGATTTTTGATGGGCTGGCATGATGCTTCTGCCATCTGCCCCCCACAATCTATAATTTAATAATTAGTAATTCATAATTTTGAAATGAGAGCATTACTACCGGTTTATTGTCGTCTATTAGGATATTTTGTGATAGCTTTGGCACTGTTTCTTCCGTTCCTGATGCTGATGCTAGGGAAAATGACGGATTCCAACCTCTTGTTTTATAAAGAATGCTCTAAGCTGCTGATGATGCTTGGCGCATTGATGATTCTGTTTGCCTACACCAAGAACGAGAATAAGGAAACCGAGCAGGTCCGTAATACGGCTACACGTAATGCTATGTTCCTGACAGTATTATTCATCTTTGGCGGTATGCTCTATCGCCTGGCGAAGGGAGACATCATGAGCGTGGATACTTCCTCTTTTTTGATCTTTCTGATACTGAATGTTCTTTGCCTGGAATTTGGTATAAAGAAAGCGGCAGTTGATAGGTTGTTTAAGCGAGATCGTCGATAATTAGAACATTTTATTTAAACCTCATTAAACTTTTCCATTGAAAGCTTGTCAAATGAAACAGTATAAAAACAGACATTTTGTTTCATAAAAAACAGGCGCATGAAAAAAGTAATCATCGGAACAGTGTTATTGCTGACAACCACACTTTCCGCTTTCTCACAGACTAAGAACATTACCGTAGCGGGGCGTGTCATCGAGGATGACACGAAAGAGCCCGCAGTACAAGCCACAGTACAGTTACTTTCGTTACCGGACAGTGCATTTGCGGGGGGTATAGCCACTACAGCGCAGGGATATTTCACCCTGCCCAAAGTGCAGGCCGGGAAATATGTATTGAAAGTTTCCTATATCGGCTTCCAACCTACAGTGCTTCCTTTGCAACTGTCGGCTCAAAATCCCAATAAGAATGTAGGTACGCTGGCTCTGAAGACGGATGCCGTGATGCTGGCAGAAGCGGTGATTACCGCAGAAGCTCCGCAGGTACAGGTAGTGGAAGATACGTTAATGTACAATTCCAGTGCTTACCGCACACCGGAAGGGGCCATGCTGGAAGAGCTGGTGAAGAAACTCCCCGGTGCCGAAATTGATGATGACGGTAACGTGAAAATCAATGGTAAGGAGTTGAAAAAGATCATGGTAGATGGAAAGGAATTCTTTGGTGGAGACGTGAAAACGGGCTTGAAGAACTTGCCGGTGGAGATGATCGATAAGCTGAAGACGTATGACAAGCAGTCGGACCTGGCACGTATCACGGGTATTGATGACGGTGAGGAAGAGACCGTACTTGACTTGACGGTGAAGAAAGGTATGAACCGTGGATGGTTTGGTAATGCGGATGCAGCCGTGGGTACTGAAGACCGCTACGCAGCCCGTTTAAATGTAAATCATTTTGTGGATAAGACACAGGTAACCGTTATTGGTTCTACCAATAACGTGAACAACCAGGGCTTTTCAGGTGGTGGAGGTGGACCCCGCTGGCGTCGTAACAATGGTTTGAACGCGCCTAAAGAATTGGGTATCAGTTTTGCCACAGAGAATAAGAAGATAGAACTGGGAGGAAGTGCCCAATATAATTATAATGACGCTGATATCTCTAATATCAACTCGTCCGAGCGCTTCTTGCAGAATGGTAATTCATATTCCAATTCCAACTCAGTCAACCGGAACAAGAATTCTACATTCAGAGCCGATTTCCGTATGGAGTGGAAGCCGGATTCAATGACGAATATCATTTTCCGCCCGAACTTCTCTTATGGTAAGACGGATAATGCTTCGAGCTCATTGTCGGGAACCTTTGATGCAGACCCATTCAGTCTGGTTGCCAATCCGAACGATTATCTTGATTTTGATAAAATAATTGCCGGGGACCCGTTGAAGGATATTCGTGTAAATGCTACGAACAGCGGGACACTTTCCGACAGCAAGAGCATTTCGACAGATGCGACTTTACAAATTAACCGTAAGCTGAATGATAAAGGACGTAACATTACATTCCGCGGACGCTTCGGTTACGGTGATAATGACAATAATCAGTATACGGAATCTACGACACGTTATTATCAGATTCCTACGAACCCGGACTCTACTTTGGTTCGTAATCAGTATATCACTACTCCGACCAATAACTATAATTATAGTGCACAAATTACGTATAGCGAACCGATTGCACGGGCCACTTTCTTGCAATTCAGCTATCAGTTCCAGTATAAATACAGCGAGAGTGACAAGACGACTTATGATTTGTATCAGATCAATCCGGAGTGGGGAATTGGCGAGCCGTTGCCTACCGGTTATGAGAACCATGCAGTGGATAGCTTAGGTAAATATGCCGAATATAGATACTATAATCATGATGCATCCGTATCGCTGCGTTTCATTCGTGAAAAGTATCAGTTGAGTGCAGGTATGTCTTTCCAACCACAGAGTTCCAAGCTTTCTTATAAGAAAGGAAATTATATGATCGATACGACGCGTTCCGTGTTCAATTTTGCTCCGAATGTCGATTTCCGTTATCGCTTCTCCAAGGTAAGCCAGTTGCGCTTTAACTATCGCGGACGTACCGGTCAGCCGAGTATGGAAAACCTGTTGCCGATTGTGGATAACTCCAATCCGTTGAATATCCGTGTCGGTAACCCGGGCTTGAAGCCTTCTTTCACGCACTCTATGCGTTTGTTCTACAATACGTATAATGCGGAACTTCAACGGGGTATCATGACGCATGCCAGCTTCTCGGCTACGCATGCCAGCATCAGTAACAGTACCGAATACAATGAACAGACCGGTGGACGAACCACGACGCCGAAAAATATTAATGGTAATTGGAGTGCTTTCGGTATGTTTGGATTCAATACGGCACTGAAGAATAAGAAGTATACCATCAATTCATTCTCTAATATTAATTATCAGAATAATGTGGCGTATCTGTACAATCAGGAAACTAAAGTTGATGATAAGAATACGACAACGGGCTTGACGCTGAGTGAACGTTTGAACGGTGCCTACCGCAATGATTGGTTCGAATTCGGGTTGAATGGCTCTATCTCTTACACTGCCGAGCGTAATAAACTGCGTCCGGACAATAACCAGGAACCTTATACTTTCTCTTATGGTGCCAATACCCAGTTGATGGCTCCTTGGAACATGACTTTCACTACCAATATCGCCAATCAGAGCCGTCGTGGTTATACGGATTCAAGTATGAACCGTAATGAGCTGATCTGGAATGCACAACTCTCGCAGACTTTCTTGAAAGGTGCGGCAACGATAAGTTTTGAAATGTACGATATCCTGAAACAACAAAGTAACATTAGCCGTTCATTGACGGCAGATGGTCGTTCGGTTTCGGAATACAATGGTGTTAACAGCTACTGTATGGTGCACTTTATCTATCGCCTGAATATCTTTGGTAACAAGGCTGCCCGTGAGAAGATGGGTAGAGGTGGATTTGGTGGCCCTGGTGGTCCTGGCGGCCATGGCGGACCTGGTGGACGTCCCGGTGGATTTGGCGGACGCCGTTTTTAAAGTAAACTGACCAGTTATTATTATAAGTTTCCCCTTCCATTTGCTTTCGCTGAAAGAGATGGAAGGGGATTCTGTTATTTAGCGTTTCCCTGCGTTGAAGCAAAAGCCTACATGAAATTCTATTCCTATGTTGTGGGGGGAAACAAGTGTTTGGTCTTCTTGGAAGGAATATTTGAAGAGATCTTTGGGAAACTCCTTATCAATGGGAAGAAGGCCGTACTCGGCACCGATACCGGCAAAAAGACATTTGTACTTGAAGTCTACTCCAAGACTTAAACCGATGTCAAGGCATTTCAAACCTTCGTTTTTATCGAATGTCTTATGCGTTGCTTCACCATTTACCAATGTAGCGCCATTACCTTCACTGGGCGTGATAAAGTCATCATCATCATATCTTTCATTAGTGGCAAGCACCCAGTTCAATTTACTTTTTCCACCAATTCCCAAAGCGATATACGGACCACCACTGAATTGCAACCCACAGTTATTATTCAAAGGCAGATATGCGGCTACTTTGATGGGAACTTGTAAATAGATTCCATTGATTTTTGAATCGATTCCTAATCCCATATAGATTTGCTTGCCTGTTTCCGTAATACCCAAAGCGGTTACTGCTTCATCAATAGAGTAGCTTCTGTTTAGTAGCTGTAGTCCGGTCTGCATGGACCAAGTTTTGTCAATAGGGAATTCTACGCCGACTCCGAAACGGTACCCAAAGTTAGCATTGTAATTTTCATTTTGGGTAATGCCGGTCAATCCGGTTCCACCTTGTACACTGATTTTTACTTGCGAATGACAGATAGTAGTTGACAAGCCCAGCACGAGGGCGATTAAAAGATGTTTTTTCATATTTCATAGTATTAGTGTGTAATTACGCAAATATATGTAAATACTTTAAAGACAATCTCTTTTTTCTTATAAAAAAACAGGAATTCTTTTATTTTCTCTATATTTGCTTTTGTGATTGACTGGAACTATATACTAAACCAAGTAGCTACCGTCGCCTTTGATATTATTTACTTTGGCGCTATCATCGGAACAATTGTTGTCATCATTCTCGACAATCGTAATCCGGTGAAGACATTGGCATGGATATTGGTATTGATGTTTCTGCCTGTTGTGGGACTGGTCTTTTACTTCTTTTTCGGGCGTAGCCGGAGGCGCGAGCGAATAATAGAGCAGAAGATTTATAACCGTCTGTTGAATAAACCGATGGTGGAATACCTGGCGCAGGATGCCACTACCTTGCCTATAGCTTATAGCCGGCTCATTTCTTTATTTCGCAATACAACCCAGGCGTTTCCTTTTGACGGCAACCGTGTAGAGACTTATACCAGCGGTGCTTCCATGTTGCAATCCCTGTTACGGGAACTGGCTAAAGCCCGGCAACATATCCATATTGAATTTTATATTTTCGAGGATGATGCCATCGGGCGAATGGTGCGGGATGTACTGATAGAGAAAGTACGGGCGGGCGTTGAAGTACGTGTCATCTATGATGATGTAGGATGCTGGCATGTGCCCAACCGTTTCTATGATGAAATGCGTTCGGCAGGTATCGAGGTACGCAGCTTTCTGAAAGTACGTTTCCCCCTGTTCACCAGCAAAGTGAACTATCGCAACCACCGTAAGATTGTTGTGATTGACGGACGAATCGGTTTTGTGGGTGGGATGAATCTGGCAGAACGCTATATGCGTGGGTTCTCATGGGGGATTTGGCGCGATACGCATCTTTTATTGGAAGGTAAAGCCGTGCATGGCTTGCAGACCGCTTTCTTGCTCGACTGGTATTTTGTAGACCGTACTTTGATCAGTGCCTCCCGTTATTTTCCGAAGATGGAGGCATCGGGTAATTCGTTAGTACAGATTGTGACGAGTGATCCTATCGGTCCCTGGAAAGAAATTATGCAAGGATTGAGTATGGCAATTTCCGGTGCGAAGAAATATTTCTATATACAGACCCCTTACTTCTTGCCTACAGAACAGATACTGGCTGCTATGCAAACGGCCGCATTGGCAGGAGTTGATGTTCGACTGATGCTGCCCTTGCGTGCGGATAATCGCCTTACGAATTTAGGTTCTTGTTCCTATCTGGCGGATGTATTGCAGGCTGGTGTGAAAGTTTATTTTTATAAGATAGGTTTTTTGCACTCCAAACTGATGGTGTCGGATGATGAACTTACTACTGTTGGCTCTACCAATGTGGACTTCCGCAGCTTCGAGCATAATTTTGAGGTGAACGCTTTTATTTATGATACTGAAACTGCACTGCAAATGCGTGAAATCTTTCTTCAGGATCAACGCGAGTGTGTGCAGGTCTTTCTTAAAAACTGGGTGAAGCGTCCCTGGTGGCGGAAAGCTGCCGAGAGTGTGGTGCGACTGATGGCACCGCTCTTATAAACTCTCAACTTTCAACTTCTCAAAGAAGGAGAAGTTCACACTGCCATATACCCGTCTCTCTACAAAGTTCGGATGATCTTCGAAGTTATCTTTCTTTCCATGTTCCAATACAAGCAAGCCTTCCTCTTTCAAGAGATTGTTTTCGAAGATAAGACTAGGAATGGTTTCCAATCCCTGCAATTCGTACGGAGGATCGGCAAAGATGAAATCGAACTGTTCACGTCCTCCTTTAATGAATTTGAATACATCGCCACGGATAGGGATACATTTGTCAGTCTTTACCTCTTGCATTATCTTGCAGATGAAAGCATGGTGGTCCCGGTCTTTTTCAACGCTGATTACGCGGTCGCAACCCCGTGATACCAGTTCGATGCTGATGCTGCCGGTTCCTGCAAAGAGATCGAGTGCGGATACTCCGTCCTCAAAATCCAGATAATTGGCAAGTACATTGAACAGATTCTCTTTGGCAAAATCCGTTGTGGGACGTGCCTTGAAAGTACGGGGCACGTCAAATCTTCTTCTTTTATATATTCCGCTGATTACTCGCATGTGGTTATTGCTTGTAGGTCGAGGTTAGTGGCAGGGTTCATGATGAATACCTGCCGGATAAATTTTCGTAGTTCGCTGAGCAAAGCTTCTTTGTCGGACAATTCACCGGTGAGGTGCATTTCGTCACGTTCCTGTTCAAAGCCGAGTTGCTTCCATATATATAATAGGTAATAGATGCGGTCCGCTGTCTGTTTACATTCAAAGGAGTTGGCAAGCAACAGATGATTGCGGTCGTAGCAATACAGGTCGGCGGCATCTTTCCGCAGATGCACGTACATTTTCCGACTGTTGCCCAGGCGGCTTTTGCTGGAGAAATGTTCGATGAACGAACTTGCCTGCGAATAAAATCTTACATCGGGATATTGTTCGCACAGGAAAGAACGGGCACTCTTGTCCATACTGAACAATACTACGGCATTATTCTTTCGCAGAATGTTGTATTGCACAATTTCGTTTTCCCGCTTCGGGTGGTTATGATAAAAAAGTGTTTCCGTCTGTTCGTCTTCAAAGAACTCCAGTGGCACGAGGGTAAAGCGCTTGTCCGCCATGAGTATATTTACCCGGCGATAAGGGTGTTTAAGCCATTCTATTTCACGGAAAGTCTGTTTAAGATTGGCTGTGAGGGAGAGTGATTCTTCTACTTTCCGGTCAAAGAAAGAGAGCTCGCCTTCACCCAGAGGGTTGAATACAGAAAAAGAAAATCCATCCGCACTGAGGCGGATGGATAATGTATATTGTTCCGATTTACTAAAGTCAATCGTTTCTATCATACAGTGTTGCGGATAGGGAATTATTCCCAGTTACCTGCATTATTGTTAGCAGTTTCCAAGCTACCGATCATCAGACCGCAGTATTTACCCAACTTAGTCTGTACGTCTTTCATGTTAGCAATTTCTTGCTTGTCCAGACCACCCAGGTAAGTTTCATACGGAGTCTTAACTTCGAGCAGACAGAAAGGAGCACCGGATTTAGCTGTATCGTTCTTGATAGCCATTTCGAATTGTGCGCCGCCACCGTAAGGAACATATCTCATAGAATCGGGATTGAAACCTTTTGGGAAAATAGTATCCAATACTGCAACCCACATGGTGTCACGCTTGAAGTTTTCCAAGCCTGCTTTCTTTACTTCATCGTATTTACCTGTTTTCTTAGCTTTGTTGATGATGGCAATAGCTTTCTTTTCTGTCATACCGTCTTCCAACTGCTTGTCATTCAATTCACCTTCTTTGTAGATGAAAGGCAGCTTCTGGTTTTTAACAAAGTAGATCAAAGTGTCGAAACTTGCCGTGTACTGTTGGTGGTTCAAGTTACGATACTCCTGCTGTGCTTTACGGATGTCCATTAAACGGGCAATAACTGCCTTCTCTCTGTGCTTTCTTGCCTTTTCGAAATTAATAGGACCCATAATGCTGGTATAGCAGATGTAGATCAGTACCACTGCACACAAGCCTAAAATGACATTAAATACTGTTTTCATGATAAATATGTTTTTTAGTTGTTATATTCGTACCGCAAAAATAAAATAAATAATTCTAATGGCGATAGTTCCTGTAACTTTTTTCTATTACAAAAATGATAAATAACTATTTAGAAACGCAAATTAAGGAAAATTTTCCTTATGAACCAACTTTTGAGCAAGAAATAGTACTAAAATCATTAGCTGCCTTCTTGTTATCTCCCCGTAATGATGCGGTTTTTGTGCTGCGCGGATATGCTGGTACAGGAAAAACTTCGCTGGTCGGAGCGCTGGTACGGACATTAGATAAGTTGCAACAGAAGTCAATTCTGTTGGCTCCTACGGGGCGGGCGGCGAAAGTCTTTTCGGCTTATGCGGGGCATCCGGCGTTTACTATTCACAAAAAGATTTACCGTCAGCAGTCTTTCTCCAATGAGGTGAGTAACTTCTCTGTAAACGATAATTTGACTACTCATACCTTATATATAGTGGATGAGGCTTCGATGATTTCGAACGAGGGGTTATCCGGTGCTGTGTTTGGTACAGGGCGTTTGCTGGACGATTTGATACAGTTTGTTTATTCCGGTACAGGATGTCGGTTGATACTGATGGGGGATACGGCGCAGCTTCCTCCGGTGGGTGAAGAACAGAGTCCTGCTTTGTTTGCCGAGGCACTGAAAGGTTATGGGTTGGAGGTGATAGAGGTAGATTTGACGCAGGTAGTACGTCAGGTGCAGGACTCCGGTATATTATGGAATGCTACCCGGTTGCGCCAACTTATAGCTGAAGATGCCTGCCAGAGTCTGCCAAAGATAAAGGTATCGGGGTTCGCTGATATAAAGGTAGTTCCGGGCGATGAACTGATAGATACATTGAGTACTTGTTACGACCGTGACGGGATGGATGAAACCATCGTCGTATGTCGTTCCAATAAGCGTGCGAATATCTATAATAATGGTATACGCGCGCAAATTCTTTGGCGGGAAGATGAATTGAACACGGGCGACTTGCTGATGGTAGCAAAGAATAATTACTACTGGACAGAAAAAAGTAAAGAAATGGATTTCATTGCCAATGGTGAGATAGCTGTTCTTCACCGGATGCGTCGTACACGTGAGTTGTATGGTTTCCGTTTTGCGGAAGTTCTGCTCACTTTTCCTGATTACGGGGATTTTGAACTGGAAGTTAATCTATTGTTAGATACTTTGCATAGTGATGCACCGGCTTTGCCTAAAGCGGACAATGACAGGCTGTTTTATGCTGTGCTCGAAGATTATGCCGACATTCCTGTAAAGCGCGAACGGATGAAAAAGATGAAGGCTGATCCGCATTATAATGCTTTGCAAGTGAAGTATGCTTATGCCGTTACTTGCCATAAAGCGCAGGGTGGGCAATGGAAGAATGTATTTCTTGACCAGGGGTATATGACGAATGAATATTTGACACCGGATTATTTCCGCTGGTTATATACGGCTTTTACCCGTGCCACAGGTACTTTGTATCTGGTGAATTACCCGAAAGAACAAATCGTATAAATAGCTGGGATTAAAAAAAATATCTGTTCGCATGCAGTAATTAACTATTTACTGCATTTTCATTATACGAATCCGATATAAAAAGACTAAAACAATGAAACACATCTATTCTATTCTAATATTGATTTCACTCTTGTTTGTGGGTACTGCATGCGAGGATGATTATCGTGATATGGTATTTTTTACGGGAGAGGCGCCTATTTACCAGATTGGGACTTGTGATAATCTGATTGGTTCCGTGAATCTCTATCAGGATAAACCGGAAGGTATTATTGTCGGTGTGGATGGAGGTGAAAAGAAGACATCGGGAAGGCATTGAAAACAAAGAGTCAGTCAGAAGACCTACCATTCATCAAAGGCTGTTTCTACTCGTGGGATTAGGGAAACAGTGCGAAATAATACAATAATTTTATACATAAACATCTCATGGAAATAACCAAGAGAAATGGAATGGCAGAGCCTTACAACAAGGAGAAGGTAGCCATTGCCATACGAAAAAGCTTCGCCAGCACCGGACAAAGTGTTACGGATGAAACAATACTCACGCTGGTAAATGAAGTGGAAAATTTCATCCTCAGTGACACCGGCAATCGCCACGTAGAACGGATCCAGGATGAAGTGGAGCGGTCCCTGATGGAACATGGCTTTTATGCCGAAGCCAAAAACTATATCCTTTATCGCTGGCAACGGACAGAACGGAGGAAAGCCCTCAACCACATAGTAAATGAAACTGGCGACGAAACAATAACGGACACCCTGAAAGGTATCGGGCAAGACTTCCCGCGCAATGAATACAGCCTGACCCTGCTCGCCGAAAAATTCTCCAGTTTCTACAAACCGGAAATGACACCGAACGAACGGTTAACGGCTCTTATAAAAGCGGCTGTAGAGCTAACTACCCAGGAAGCCCCCGACTGGGAGTTTATTGCCGCCCGATTACTCAATTTTCAGTTAAGCAAGAAATTGACTGAACAGGCAGAGTTCGCCGGTGTTCTGTCTTTCTATGAAAAGCTGCGTTATCTCACGGACGAAGGATTATACGGCAGTTATATTTTAGCCTCCTATTCACCAGAAGAAATAGAAGCAGCAGCAGGATTTATATGTCCGGAGCGTGACAAGCTCTTCAACTATTCCGGACTGGATCTGCTTGTCAAACGCTACCTTATCCGTACACGCTCCCATGAACCGATTGAATCCGTACAAGAAATGTATTTGGGTATTGCCCTCCATCTTGCAATGCCGGAAAGGCACAACCGTTTGCAATGGGTAAGAAAATTCTATGATCTGCTGAGTAAACTGGAGGTAACCATGGCTACCCCTACACTTGCCAATGCCCGAAAACCTTATCATCAATTGTCCAGTTGCTTCATCGACACCGTGCCCGACAGTCTGGAAGGTATATACCGAAGCATTGACAACTTCGCCATGGTCAGCAAGTTCGGTGGAGGTATGGGAATGTATTTCGGCAAAGTACGTGCGGCCGGTGGAAATATACGGGGGTTCAAAGGTGTGGCAGGAGGAGTTATCCGGTGGATGAAACTGGTGAACGACACAGCCGTTGCCGTAGATCAGTTGGGAATGAGACAAGGAGCAGTAGCCGTATACCTGGACGTATGGCACAAGGACCTGCCTGAATTTCTGCAACTGCGCACCAACAACGGGGATGACCGCATGAAAGCCCATGACATATTTCCGGCGGTATGCTATCCGGATTTATTCTGGCGGATGGCGAAAGAGGATTTGAACCAATCATGGTATTTATTCTGTCCGAATGAAATAATGACCATCAAAGGATATTGCCTGGAAGATTATTACGGAGAAGAATGGGAGAAAAGATATTTGGATTGCGTAAACGATTCCCGTCTTTCCAAACGCAGCATGAGCATTAAGGATATCGTCAGACTGGTGCTACGGTCAGCAGTAGAAACAGGCACACCTTTCACTTTCAACCGTGATGCCGTGAATCGCGCCAACCCCAACAATCACCGGGGAATCATCTATTGTTCCAACCTTTGTACGGAGATTGCACAGAACATGTCGGCCATAGAAACAGTTTCTACTGAGATACGCACGGAGGATGGGGATATGGTAGTGGTAAAAACAGTCCGTCCCGGCGACTTCGTGGTATGTAATCTCGCCAGTCTTTCATTGGGACATCTACCGTTGGAAGACGAGCAACAGATGAAAGAAAAAGTGGCAACAGTGGTCCGTGCACTCGACAATGTCATCGACCTCAATTTTTATCCGATCCCTTTTGCACAGATAACCAACCATCATTATCGCAGCATCGGTTTAGGAGTCAGCGGATATCACCATGCACTTGCCATCCGTGGCATACGCTGGGAAAGCGAGGAACATCTTAGCTTCATGGACAAGATCTTTGAACGTATCAATTACGCCGCCATCGAAGCGAGTGCCGAACTGGCCAAAGAAAAAGGACGGTACGACTACTTTGAAGGAAGCGACTGGCAAACCGGAGCTTACTTTACAAAACGCAATTATGACTCACCCGCATGGAAAGCACTGGCCGCAAAGGTTGCAGCATCCGGAATGAGAAATGCCTATCTGCTGGCCATAGCCCCTACCAGCAGCACCAGCATCATAGCCGGAACCACCGCAGGAACAGATCCGGTGATGAAACGCTTTTTCCTGGAAGAGAAGAAGGGAGCCATGTTGCCACGTGTAGCCCCGTCACTGTCTGACAAAACATTCTGGTTGTACAAAGGTGCCTATCTGACGGATCAGCAATGGAGCATCCGCGCCGCCGGTGTCCGCCAGTTGCATATCGACCAGGCACAAAGCCTGAACCTTTACATCACCAATGAATTCACCATGCGCCAGGTGCTGAATCTCTACCTGCTGGCATGGGAGTGTGGAGTGAAAACAGTCTATTACGTCCGTAGCAAATCTCTGGAAGTAGAAGAGTGTGAAAGCTGCGCATCATAAAAACTTAAAAACTAAAATAATATGGAAGCAAAAAAACTAAAGAGAAATGCCCTGTTCAACCCTTCAGGTGATACGGAAATCCGCCTCAGAAAAATGATCGGTGGTAATACGACAAACCTGAATGATTTCAATAATATGTGATACAAATGGGTAAGCGACTGGTATCGCCAGGCTATGAACAATTTCTGGATTCCCGAAGAAATCAATCTCACTCAAGATACGAAGGATTATCCCCTGCTGGATGAAGCCGAACGGACTGCTTACGACAAAATCCTAAGTTTTCTGGTATTTCTGGATTCCCTGCAAAGCAACAATCTGCCCACTATCAGCGAATACATCACGGCCAACGAAGTAAATCTTTGCCTGCACATCCAGGCTTTTCAGGAATGTGTGCACAGTCAGAGTTACAGTTATATGCTCGACACAATCTGTAGTCCGGAGAAACGCAATGACATTCTTTACCAATGGAAAACGGATGAGCATTTATTAAAAAGAAATACCTTTATCGGTAACTGTTACAATGAATTCCAGGAAAGTCAGGATGGCTTTACGCTAATGAAGACTTTAATTGCCAACTATATTCTGGAGGGTATTTATTTTTATAGCGGTTTTATGTTTTTCTATAATCTGAGCCGGAACGGGAAGATGTCCGGCTCCGCTCAAGAAATCCGTTATATCAACCGGGATGAGAACACGCATCTCTGGTTGTTCCGCAGCATCATCCTGGAACTGAAAAAAGAAGAACCGGAATTATTTACCCCCGATAAAGTGCAGATATACGAGAATATGATGCGCGAAGGAGTGAAACAGGAAATTGAATGGGGACAATACGTTATAGGCGACAACATACAGGGACTCAACCGGCAAATGATTGCTGACTATATTCACTATCTGGGCAACCTACGCTGGAGCAGTCTGGGAAATCCTCCGCTATACGAGCACAACCGGAAAGAACCGGAAAGTATGCACTGGGTGTTGCAGTATTCAAACGCCAATATGGTGAAAACCGATTTCTTTGAAGCCAAAAGTACGGCTTACGCCAAGAGTACAGCGCTGGAAGATGACTTATAATCGTTGATTCACTTTCCGGCTTTGTATCTTCAGAATAATCGCAATAGCAATAATCATCAACGCGGTGCACAGAACAGAACCTTCGAACCCGAATGCACCGCCGTTGATGATATTCTCTTCCGGTAATTCTAAAGACAATAAAGTACCGCCCAATCGTCCTCCGCTTACTTCGAAACCAAGAATCGGACCTTGCAGCCAATTCCAGAAAAGATGAAGAGCGATAGGAAACCATAAATTACGCGTATATATGTAGGTAGAACCTATTAAAATCCCTGCCAACAAAATATTCAGAAAAGCAATCAGAGAAAAGTTGGGATTAAAAATATGCATCAGGGAAAACAATGCAGACGAAAGAAACAATGCCACAAAACGATTGACACCTGCGGTCAGCAAATGCCCCAGGACAAAACCGCGAAAGGCAATCTCTTCTGCAAGGGCAACCAGCAACATTAATATCCAAGACAGCAGAAAATCGTACGCGCTAAAGTGTACGGCAGTAATTTCAACCTCTCCCAACCCATATAATATTCCAAATCCGACAGTATAGATAGCCAAGGCAACGAATGTACCCCAGAAGATGTCTTTAGCCCGCCCTTTCAGGGATAAGCCCAAGTCTGTAATCGGAAGGTGGTCCCAATTCTTCAGCAGAACCCAGGCCGCCAGGAAAGTTCCCGTCAGAAAACTACTTTGCATGACAACTTCTTTCAAAATTCCATCTATCTTAAAAAAAGAGACCGCTTTGATGCAAACAGCCCCCAATACTCCGGCAAATCCCAGCATCAAAAGTATATAAACGATAACTTTTGCTGCAACAACCAGATAAATGACAAGTTTCGACTCTTGCGGGGCAATATTTATATTTTCGTTCATTGATTCCATATCCTTAGTTTCTATATGTTAATACCCCAGCAAAAATACCTATAAAATTAAAAATAGAAAGCAAATTCCTGCAAAAAGCGTATATTTGTCTAAACATATCTATTACTGTCATGAAACTAAAACGAACATTAGCCACTATAATGCTGGCTGCATGTACTTACGCAGCAGTTGCACAAAATGCAGGCACACCAGCTAATAATAAAACTTTTTTTGTAGCCAAGCCCGGCACTCTGGTATCCATGCTCACTGAGGATGAAGCCAACAGCGTCACCCATCTTACATTGACCGGAAAACTAAATGCCATTGACTTCAAACATCTGCGCGATGAATTCAAGAATCTGAAAGTGCTGGATATCTCCAACGCATCCATCAGTACATACGCAGGTAAAAGCGGCACTTACCCCGACCGTTTCTATATTTATCCGCCCAACTGTGTACCGGCTTATGCATTCTGCCAGCAGACCAGCGACAGTACTTTCACCGGAAAAGCAACTCTCCAGAAAATTATTCTTTCAGAGAAAATCAAGAACATAGAAGACGCGGCCTTCAAGGGTTGCGAAAATCTGAAAATATGCCAGTTGAGAAAGAAGACTGCTCCCAACCTGTTACCGGCCGCTTTGGCGGATAGCATAACGGCCATTTTTGTTTCGTTGGGTAGCAGCGACTTCTACCGTGGCAAGAAGCATTGGGACACCTTTGCCGTGATAGAGGGAGAACCTGTAGAGGCTTTCGTACAAGTAGGCTTAATGGGAAGTCTTGCCAGTGAATTAGTGGCTGCGGGCTTGCAACCGAAAGATGTGAATTTCCTGACCGTAGAAGGGAAACTGGACGAAGCTGACTTCACCGTAATACGTGATTATATGCCCAATCTTGTGGCTGTTGATCTGAGCAAAAGTAACACTACGGTTATTCCCGAATATACATTTACCCAGAAAAAATATCTGTTGCGCATCCAGCTTCCCAAAGGTTTGAAAAGCATCGGACAACGTGCATTCAGTGGATGCGGTCGCTTGTGCGGTACGCTTGAATTGCCAGCCGGAGTGACTGCCATCGAATATGGTGCGTTTATGGGATGTGACAACCTGCGTTATGTTGTAGCTACAGGAAACAAGATTACGACTTTGGGAGATAGCCTGTTCGGAGAGGACGGGAGGAATAAGCTGATTTATAAATAAACATGGAAAAAACATCGCCTTGCAATATTCGGTTATTGCAAGACGACATTTTTTTATTGAAAGAGCAGATAATTACTGTGCATACATCTTAGCTCTTAATTCCTTAATATGATCAGAAGTGATGTATTCATCATATTCCATCATCTTATCAATAATACCGTTCGGAGTCAGCTCGATAATACGGTTGGCAACGGTCTGTATGAACTCGTGGTCATGAGAAGAGAACAGGATATTCCCTCTATACGTCTTCAGGTTATTATTGAATGCCTGGATGGACTCCAAATCAAGATGATTGGTAGGAGTATCTAAAATCAGACAGTTGGCATTGCGCAACTGCATACGGGCAATCATACAACGCATCTTTTCACCTCCCGACAGCACACTTGCTTTCTTCAAAACCTCTTCACCGGAGAACAGCATACGACCCAGGAAACTCTTCATATAAACTTCATTTCCTTCGCCAAACTGACTCAACCAGTCCACCAGGTTCAGATCCGTATTGAAATACTGAGTATTGTCCAGCGGCAAGTATGCAGTGGTAATAGTGACACCCCAACTGAAAGTTCCTGCATCCGGCTTCATTTCTTCATTTATAATCTCAAACAATGAAGTCATGGCACGGGGATCGCGGGAAAGGAATACCACCTTATCCCCTTTCTCTATATTGAAGTTTACATCGCGGAAAAGCACAGTGCCGTCTTCCAAAGTTTTGGTCAGCCCGGAAACTTCCAGAATCTGATTACCCGGTTCGCGCTCGGGAGTAAAGATAATGCCCGGATACTTACGCGAAGAAGGCTTGATTTCTTCCACATTCAGTTTCTCCAACATCTTCTTACGGCTGGTAGTCTGCTTGCTCTTCGCCACATTGGCACTGAAACGGCGAATAAATTCTTCCAACTCTTTCTTCTTCTCTTCTGCCTTAGCCTTCTGGTTCTGCTGCTGGCGCAATGCTAACTGGCTTGATTCATACCAGAAACTATAGTTACCGGCAAACAGGTTAATCTTACCATAGTCAATGTCCACCGTGTGCGTGCAGACAGAGTCGAGAAAGTGACGGTCGTGACTCACAACCAACACCGTATGTTCAAAATTAGCCAGATAATCTTCCAGCCACATCACGGTTTCCATATCCAAGTCATTGGTAGGCTCATCCAACAACAAGTTATCCGGATTACCGAACAAAGCCTGTGCCAGCATCACACGCACCTTCTCCTTACCGCTGAGGTCACCCATCAGCACATAATGCTTATCTTCTTTAATGCCCAGCCCGCTCAACAAAGCCGCCGCATCGCTTTCTGCATTCCAGCCGTCCAGTTCCGCAAATCTTTCTTCCAATTCGGAAACCTTCAGACCATCCTCATCCGTGAAATCTTCTTTGGCATAAAGCACTTCGCGCTGCTTCATGATATCCCACAAAACAGTATGCCCCATCATCACGGTATCCATTACCGTAAGTGCATCCCACTTAAAGTGGTCCTGGCTTAATACGGAGAGGCGTTCGCCCGGACCTAACATAATAGAACCGGTCGTAGGGTCCAAATCACCGGATATGGCACGCAGGAAGGTAGATTTTCCGGCACCGTTGGCACCGATAATACCATAGCAGTTTCCACTTGTAAACTTCAAGTTTACATCATTAAATAACACCCTTTTTCCAAACTGTACGGAAACATTAGAGACTGTAATCATTGATTTATTTACTATTTATCGATTTACAATTTATACGAATGAATCGCTTTTTATTCACCACAGAGTGGCACAGAGTTTCACTGAGTCAAATTGAAATCAAATAAATAAGGCTCTGTGAGACTCTGTGCCACTCTGTGGTGAAAACTTCATTTGCGGGTGCAAAGATAGGCATTTTTCCATGAATACTCGTAGAAATGCGCTGTCAATCTGACATAAAAGTATTACCTTTGCGGCGTTTTAGACAAATGCTGCCTATTTGGCAAAGTTTTTGTTAGTAGAGCGATATACTAACTTAAACCCTTGACAGCAATGAAAACAAATCCTTTTTACAAGTATAATAAGAATAGAAATATGGACCCGAAAGAAAAAGAAAACATCAACGAAGAAGAGTTAATGTCCGAAGCTACGCAGGATGAAGCCGCGGAAAATGAAGAAATTCAAGAGGAGGACGTACAGGACAGTGCAGCTCCGACAGAAGAGGAAAAGCTTGCCCAGGAACTGGAAGAAGCAAACAAAGTGATAGAAGAGCAGAAAGATAAATATCTGCGCCTCTCCGCCGAGTTTGACAACTACCGCAAACGCACCATGAAGGAAAAGGCCGAGCTGATTCTGAACGGTGCCGAAAAAACCATCAGCAGCATTCTTCCTATTGTAGACGACTTCGAACGCGCCCTGAAAAACATGGAAACTGCCACAGACGTAGCAGCCGTGAAAGAAGGAGTGGAATTGATTTATAATAAATTCATGTCTGTATTGGGACAGGACGGCGTGAAGGTGATTGAGACCAAAGAAAAACCTCTTGACACCGATTTTCACGAAGCAATTGCCGTTATCCCTGCACCGGACAAATCCCTGAAGGGAAAAATTCTGGATTGCGTACAGACCGGCTACACGCTAAACGACAAAGTAATCCGCCATGCCAAAGTGGTGGTAGGAGAATAACATAATATATATGGAAAAAAGAGATTACTACGAAGTACTGGAAGTCGAAAAGACAGCATCGGTAGAAGAAATTAAGAAAGCCTACCGCAAAAAAGCCATTCAATATCATCCTGACAAGAACCCGGGTGACAAAGTGGCGGAAGAAAAATTCAAAGAAGCGGCAGAAGCCTACGATGTACTAAGCAATGCGGACAAGCGTGCCCGTTATGACCAGTTCGGTCATGCCGGAATGAGTGGTGCTGCCGGAAACGGTGGACCGTTCGGTGGTTTCAGCGAGGGCATGTCTATGGATGATATCTTCTCTATGTTCGGAGATATTTTCGGTGGACGTGGCGGTGGCTTCGGAGGCGGATTCAGTGGTTTCGGAGGCGGATTCGGCGGTGGAAGTTCACAACGCCCGCGTTTCCGTGGTTCGGATTTGCGCGTAAAAGTAAAACTGAATCTGAAAGAGATTTCTACCGGAGTAGAAAAGAAATTCAAACTGAAAAAGTACGTTACATGTGATCACTGTCACGGTTCAGGGGCTGAGGGTAACGGCGGTTCGGAAACCTGCTCAACCTGTAAAGGCAGCGGTACGGTAATCCGTAACCAACAGACTATTCTTGGTACGATGCAGACACGTGCCACCTGTCCGACTTGTGGCGGTGAAGGTAAAATCATCAAGAATAAGTGTAAGGTATGTGCCGGAGAAGGTATCGTTTACGGCGAAGAAGTGGTAAGCGTAAATATTCCTAAAGGCGTAATGGAAGGCATGCAGCTTTCTATGAGCGGCAAAGGAAATGCCGGAAAACACAACGGCGTTCCGGGCGACTTACTGATTCTTGTAGAAGAAGAACAAGACAAAGAACTGATTCGCGACGAAAATGACTTGATTTACAACCTGCTTCTCAGCTTCCCGACAGCCGCTTTAGGTGGTGCGGTAGAAATACCAACCATTGACGGAAAGGTGAAAGTAAAGATCGAATCGGGTACACAGCCGGGCAAAGTGCTCCGCCTACGCGGAAAAGGTCTGCCAAGTGTAAACGGATACGGTACGGGAGATTTATTGGTAAATGTCAGCGTATATGTACCGGAAGCACTTAGCAAAGACGAGAAAAAAGCACTTGAAGAAATGGAAAGCTCGGATAACTTCAAGCCCAATACTTCGATTAAGGAAAAGATTTTCAAGAAGTTCAAGAGTTTGTTTGACTAAACTGACTTTAAACTGAAAATGGATTCATGTCTGTATGGTTATGAATTTGCTCACCACAGATTAACACAGATTCTCACAGAGTTTAATTAATTAAAAATCAGAGAAATAAAATTCTGTGGAAATCTGTGTTAATCTGTGGTGAGCAAATTCATAACTATACCGTTTTAAACGATACTGTTTTTTTATAATTGAAAGATTCTTTGCGTTATAAAAGAAAAAACGTCAAAACTAACCCTATTCATCTGGTAGCATAGTATAGTTTTACTATCTTTGCCGACACTTAATTCTATGAGTAGAATAGGTAACCTGATGATAATTGATATAACTGATGAGACTAAAAACAATTCTGCTAACTACAGTGGCTACAGGCACCTTGATGTGTGAACCTGTGATGGCGTATGCTGTAGATTCTACACCCGATTCTATGGGATGGTTCCGAAAGAAAAAGAAGAGTAAACCAAACGACAGTGTTAAATCCAAAAACGAATACGAGAAACTGACCGGAGACGGTAGCATCATTCACCGTGGTATGTTCAATGTGTACCAGAAAAAGAACGACTATTATTTTGAGGTACCGGTGAACTTACTGGGTAGGGATATGTTGGTAGTGAACAAGCTTCAACGCGTTCCTTCCGAACTGAACGAGGCCGGAGTGAACCGTGGTACGAATTATGAAAACCAAATGGTACGCTTCGAACAGGATAAGGCGACGAATAAGTTGCTTATCCGTCAAAGCCGCCCTCTCCCCCTCGCTCCTGCCGGAGACGCAATCAGCCAGTCAGTACGTGACAACTACATCTCGCCATTGATAGCCGGCTTCAAGATTGAGGCATTCAATAATGACTCTACGACGATGGTTATCAAGGTGAATGATATTTATGATGGAACGGAGACGAGTATCAACAACGTATTTACCAATATTAATCTGGGAACGTCTTCCATCAAAAACCTTTCACGTATTCTTTCCATCAAAGCATTCGAGAATAATGTAGTGGCCACGTCCGAACTGACAACGAAAGTGACCGAAGGAACGACTTCCGTCTACGTAACCGTTGAAGTTAGTTCTTCACTGATGCTACTGCCGGAAACACCTATGACCGGTAGACTGGATAATGCTCGTGTAGGGTATTTTACCAATCCTTTGCTCAGTTACAGCGACGGACAACAACGGGTCAGCAAGCAACAGTTCATTACCCGCTGGCGCCTGGAACCTAAACCGGAAGACCGCGAACGTTATTTGCGTGGCGAATTGGTGGAACCGGCTAAACCGATTGTATTTTATATAGAAAACTCTACTCCGTATCGTTGGCGTAAGTATATCAAACAAGGCATTGAAGACTGGCAGGTGGCATTTGAACGTGCCGGATTCAAGAATGCCATTATCGCCAAAGAAATCACCGACAGCATGACGGTAGATATGGATGATGTGAATTACTCCGTACTGACCTATGCAGCCTCCACCAAAGCAAACGCTATGGGACCGTCTATTCTGGACCCCCGATCAGGGGAAATCCTGGAAGCGGATATCATGTGGTGGCACAATGTACTGAATATGCTTCAGGAATGGATCACCGTACAAACAGGTACTGTACGTCCGGAAGCCCGTGGCATCAAGTTATCCGATGAACTGATGGGAGATGCCATGCGTTTTGTAGCCTGCCACGAAGTAGGTCACTCTTTAGGATTACGCCACAATATGATGGGATCATGGGCATTCCCCACCGATTCCCTGCGCTCCAAGTCATTCACCGACCGGATGAATTCTACCTCTTCTTCCATCATGGATTATGCCCGTTTCAACTACGTGGCACAACCCGGTGACGGAATAACCGCTCTTTCACCGCATATCGGTCCTTACGATATCTTCGCCATCGAATACGGTTACCGTTGGTATGGAAAAGAAAATCCGGAAGAAGAAAAGGATTTACTTTATGATTTCCTGAGCCGCCATACCGACCGTCTGTATAAATACAGCGAAGCGCAGGATGTGCGTGATGCCGTAGATCCCCGTGCACAGAACGAAGATCTGGGTGATGATGCTGTACGTTCTTCCCAATATGGTATTGCAAACCTGAAGCGGATCGTTCCCGAAATTATAAAATGGACGACGACCGGAGAAAAAGGACAGACTTATGAAGAAGCTTCCCGCTTATACTATGCCGTAATCAATCAATGGAATAATTATCTGTACCATGTACTCGCCAACATCGGTGGTATCTATATAGAAAATACAATTGTGGGTGACGGACAGAAGACTTATACTTTTGTAGAAAAAGAAAAGCAACAAGCTGCCCTGAAGTTCTTACTGGATGAGGTACTGACTTATCCGAAGTGGTTATTCGACACAGAAGTAGGTGAATATACCTATCTGCTTCGTAACACTCCGCTGGGTGTGGTAGAAAATGCACCGACGCAGATACTGAAGAATGCCCAGTCCTATATTCTGTGGGATCTTTTATCCAACAACCGCCTGGTACGTATGCTTGAAAACGAAGCGGTAAATGGCAAAAAGGCTTTTACTGCCGTAGAACTGATGGATGGTTTACATCGCAGCATTTTTGCCACAACAGAACGGGGAGCATTGCCTGACGTCATGACACGCACCTTGCAGAAAAACTTCCTGGATGCCTTGATTACGGCCGCTGCCGAAAGCGAAGGGGTAAAAATCAACAAGAAGCTTATGGACAATCATTTCCTGTTGGATAACCAGTTACCGCTTTGCAGTTGTGATGAACATGCTCATCGCTCGTTGGATGCAGACCGGATGGGTGCCCGTCGCGAATTGAACTTCTACGGCTCTCAACTGAACCGCATCTCAGATGCCATTTCCGTGAAGCGAGGTGAACTGTTACGGATCAAGGATCTGCTTCAAAGTCGCCTGGGAACATCGGATGTGGCAACCAAATATCATTATAAAGACATGATTCTCCGTATTAACACGGCATTAGGGCTTTAGCAATGCTTAAAAAATAAGTTGGTACGAATGAATTCAATAACAGCAGTAACTCAGCTCTCCTCCTCCCGGGAGGAGGAGGGGAACTGAGTTACTTTTATTTGTGACATATTTTGTACCAAGTTATTTTTTTATCGTCACTTAGCTAAAAAACAGTTTTCAATTTAAGTATTAATTTTATTATTTTAACGGATGAAAAGACGCTTATCTGTCGCATTCCTATTACTAATAGGAACGTTCACGTACGCCCTTGCCGCAAACCGGCAGGTAGAGGGTGTAGTCATCTCTTCTGAGGATAACTTGCCTCTCATCGGCGCTTCTGTCTATGTGACAGCCGATGATTTGAAGAAAGTTGGGAATAATCAGTCCACCATTGGTGTCATTACTAATATTGACGGTCAATTCTCCATCTCCATTCCGGAGGGAGTTACCCGTTTTTATTGTAGTTACGTCGGCTATGATGTGCTGGAAGTAAAGCTCATACCGGGCAAGAATAAATATGATATTACTCTCCAACCTTCCGCCCACATGCTCGATGCGGTAGTTGTGACGGGATATCAGACTGTGGAACGCCGTAAGTTGACGGCCGCCGTATCGAAGATCGATATCTCGGATCAGATGATGGGTGCAACCAAGAGTATAGACCAAGCATTGGCCGGACAGATTGCCGGACTTTCCGTAAGCAACATTTCCGGTACTCCGGGTGCTCCTGCCAAAATCCGTATTCGCGGTACATCCTCCCTGAATGGTACGCAAGACCCTTTGTGGGTGCTGGACGGTATTCCATTGGAAGGAACGAACATTCCCAATATGGAAGTATTGAAAGACATCGATAACATAGGTCAAACCGCTATTGCCGGTCTGAATCCTGCCGACATCGATAATATCACCGTTCTGAAAGACGCTGCCGCAACTGCCATTTACGGTGCCCGTGCTGCCAATGGTGTAATCGTGATTACTACCAAGAAAGGTAAAGTGGGCAAACCGGTTATTAACTTCTCCACTAAACTAACCTATTCTCCGAAGTTGAATATAGACCGTTTGAACCTGTTGAACTCAGAAGAGAAGGTAGGTCTGGAACTTGACTTACTGGCATCCGGTTATCCATACAGGGAAACCAAAGGCGAGGTATACCGCATTATTTCCGGGTTGGGAGAACTCAACAATTTCAAAGACGGAGGGTGGAACGCCTTGTCATCCAGCGCTCAGAGCGCAATAAATAAACTGAAGGCAACAAACACAGACTGGAGTGATATCCTTTTCCGCGACGCATTCACACAAGAGTATAACCTGTCTCTTTCCGGTGGTAGTGAAAAGGCAACTTACTATACTTCTTTCGGATATATGAAAGAGAATGGTAACGTTCCGAATGTATCTGCCGAACGTCTGAACTTAGTGATGAAGACCAGTTATAAAGTGAACAGCATTCTGAAAGTAGGTGCTTCTATGTTTGCCAACCGCCGTAAGAATTCAAGTTATCTGCCGGATTCGGATGGTTTAACCAATCCGATATTCTATTCTCGCCTGGCTAACCCTTACTTCACGCCATACAACGAACACGGTAATTACAACTACGACATTGACGTGGAGAATGATGTGGATATGGACTTTGGATTCAACCCTTTTGAAGAACTAAAAAACACCACCAACGAAACCACTATCAATGGTCTCTCATCTATTTTTGATGCAGAGTTACGTTTTGACGACCGGTTCAAGTTTACCACCCAGCTCGGTTTACAACTTGATAAAACATCCATCGAGAAGATTGCCGATGAAGAATCTTTTGCCATGCGTAAAGAAAAGAAGAACCATCGCAGCAATGGCGTAACTTACCTACCCGCCGGAGGATTTCACAAGGCCAATGAAAATTCATTGTCCCAACTCACCTGGAAAGCGATGGGAGAATATCGCGATACCTACAACGACATCCATGAGTTCGAAGCAATGGTAGGAACGGAAATCCGGAAGACATGGGAAGAAAAGCTATACAGTGCCGGTTATGGATTTGACCGGAAGACGCTGACAACAAAGCCGATCATCTTCCCGGAAGAAAGTCAGGCATTCAAGTTGCATGAGAAGGCTCATGTGGAGAATGCATACGTGTCCGCTTTCTCAACCCTGTCCTATTCTTTACTAAACCGCTATACATTGGGAGGAAGTATCCGTTTCGATGGTTCCGACCTTTTCGGTGTAGACAAGAAGTACCGTTATCTGCCATTATATTCAGTCAGTGGTTTGTGGCGCATTTCCCAAGAACCTTTTATGGCAAGTGCCAAATGGATAGACAACCTGGTAGTCCGTGCATCATACGGTTTGCAGGGAAACATTGACAAGAACACTTCTCCTTTCCTTTTGGGAAATTACAGAATTGAAAATATCCTGCCGGGAGGTTCAGAAGATATGATTGACGTTTCCGGTGCACCGAACAAAAAGCTGCGCTGGGAGAAAACACATTCCGTAAATGCAGGATTTGATTTTGCTGTATTGAATCAGGCTATCAACCTGAGTGTGGACTACTACTACAGAAAAGGTGTAGATTTGATCGGAACCCAGATGTTACCGCTGGAAACAGGTTTCGAAATGTTGACCGTCAACTGGGCCAGCATGCGAAATCAAGGTGTCGAAATCGCTCTCAGCACACGCAATGTCCACACCAAGAATTTTATGTGGACCACTAACTTCAACTTCGCATACAATAACAATAAGGTACTGAAAGAAGCACTGCGTGAAGATGCCTTAGAACCGGGTCGTGAAGGATATCCCGCGGGAGCCTTGTTTGCCCTGAAAACAGCCGGATTGGATGAAGAAGGTTATCCGATGTTCCAGGACAAAGACGGAAAAGCCGTATCGGCCATGGAATTCTTTAAACTTCAGGAATGGGGATTCGGAGCAACCGACCTGACAGCCCGCGAGCGTCGTGAACTTTACACGTATGTTGGTACTGCTGACTGCCCTTATACAGGCGGTTTCAATAATACTTTCACCTACAAAGCTTTTGAACTGGGTGTCAACTTCAGCTTCGACTTCGGTGGAAAGGTACGCAGTCAACCCACCTACTCTATCGTTGATTTCGACAAAGGACGTAACACGAACCGTGATATCCTGAATCGTTGGACTCCGGAAAATACGGAAACGATCTTCCCGGTTCTGCTGAGTCAGAACGAACGTCTGGACGAATATATGTGGTATTCAAATCAGAATGAAATATACCGTAACCTGGATATTTGGATCAGAGACCTGAACTATGTGAGACTACAAAATATCCGGTTGGGCTATACATTGCCTACTAACTTCACCCGCACGTTGGGAATGACTTCCGCCACAGTTGCCATAGAGGGACGCAACTTATTGGTATTCGGCTCAAGCTACAAAAACTATCTCGATCCGGAAACCATGTCCAATGCTTATGCAACACCGGCTCCCAAGTCTGTGACCTTAAGCCTGAACTTGATTTTTTAATTTTATAGAGAGTAACAACAATGAGAAAGATATATATCATGTTATTGATGAGCAGTGTAGTATTGCTGACTGCTTGCGATATGTTGGATATCCAGCCTACGGGAAAAGTGATCCCCCAGACCTTAGCTGAGTACAGAGCGCTGATTGCCACAGCATATAAAAACGTTCCCGATGCCAGAGGACTCGCCTGCTTCCGTTCTGATGAACTGTATGTAAAAGATGATAGTTGGGAACAGGACCGTTATGGTAAAATAGAATGTTGGGATGACTTCAGTGCTCCGGGACAGACTACTTCCTTTGAATGGAAGAATTTCTATAGCATCATGTTCACCGCAAACTATACCATAGAAGAGCGAAACTCAATCAATGAAGGAAGCGAAGAGGACATCAACCAATTGATCGGTGAATGTTATCTGCTCCGTGCATACATGCATTTCCTGTTGGTAAATCTCTACGGACAGCCTTATACCCGTCCGGGAGCGTTAGAAACGAAAGCAGTGCCACTGAAGCTGAACAGCGATATCAACGAAATTCTGAAGAAAAATACCGTTGCACAGATTTACGAGGCTGTACTCTCAGATATCAATGAAGCTGAAAAACTGATTAATAAGGAATCCTGGGAACAGAAGTTTTCTTATCGTTTCACAACCCTATCTGTAAAAGCTCTGCGCGCCCGTGTATTATTATACATGGGACAATGGGATGATGCATATAAAGCTGCCGAGGTTGTTCTTGCCGGGAAAAATAGTCTGGAAGATTTCAATGACGAAGCCTTTATGCTGCCAAACCACTACCAGTCTGTAGAGAATATCACAGCCTTGGAACGCGGCATGTCCTCCAACTATACGCAGGCGGCTGCTCTGTCCGAAACTTTAGCGTCTTCATACGGAGAAGGAGATTTGCGTCTGGATGCTTACTTCAAACCGACTGACAAGAACGGCTACCGTTTTAGCCAGAAGAGTGGAAAAGATGATTTCCGTTGTTCTTTCCGTGTAGGCGAAATGTATCTGCACTCAGCAGAAGCCGCAGCACAATCGGACAAACTGCCCCAGGCACGTACCCGACTGCTGGAGCTAATGCAGAAACGCTATACCCCAGAAGCTTATGCAGCTAAAGTAACTGCGGTCAACGCAATGAATAAAGAAACCTTGATACAAGAGATTCTGAATGAGCGTACCCGTGAACTTGCTTTCGAAGGTCATCGTTGGTTCGACTTACGCCGTACTACCCGCCCACGCATCGAGAAAGTTCTCAAAGGAGGAACCTATGTGTTGGAACAAGATGACCAACGCTATACGATTCAGATTCCGAGAGAAGCGATTGCGGCGAATCCGGAGTTGTCTAATTAGCCAATCAGCCATTCATAAAATATAAAACCTCCTTTCTCAATCCCCATGACAAGATTAGAAAGGAGGTTTTTTCTAAGATACACACAATTTACTCCACAGGAGTAATTTTCACAAAAGAAACTCCGTGATAGGGAACATGTGTCCGGAACTCCCCTTTGTATTCCCCTAAATCTTTTTGCCGCCACAGATCGCGAACAGACACTTTGCCTGTAATTCCCAGTTGCTTGAGAGCTAATTCAAAATCATACGTCTTCATCTGGATAGTTTCAGCCTCATCCTGATCCCACAGGATAAAATAAGGATCTATCTGGAAGAATCCTACTGCATACGAGCCATCATATAGTTTCTTGTACCATATCTGTCCATTGTCAGTCAGCAATTTTGTGGCCGGTGCTGCCAACGGGTCTTGATTCACAGCAATCACTTCATTATTTGTCAGTAAACTCAATGTGAAATCATCTATATCGGACATATCACAACCGATCAATAACGGAGCGGAGAGAATGCACCATAGAGAGATATGGGAATATTGTTCATCAGGAGTCAGAGCCGATTCATGAACCTTCTCTCTCCAAGCCTTACCCAGTTTTCCTACCACCAGCATATCGGGATCATTATAGTTCCCCGGTGCAGTAGCCTGAGCACAAACATCCTGAAAACAACCAATGGCTGTCACAACATTCCATTCATCGGTAATGTCACGGGTGGTGCGCCACAACTCACCTCCTGCTTCCCTTGCCCAGTTCCAGACATTGGGAGCACCATATCCCACACAATAGACAATGTCCCGATCCACTTTATCCAATGCATCACGCATAACAATATAGGGTTCCCGGATTGTTTTCTCTTCAGAATCCTTCTGAACCGCATGATAGCCGCAATGATCATATTTGAGATAATCTACTCCCCATCTGCCCCAAGTCCGTGCATCTATTTCCTCATGCTGATAACTGCCCAGATAATCACCGCATGTTGTCGGTCCCGGTGAAGAATAAATACCGAATTTCAATCCCAGAGAATGAATATAATCAGCCAAGCCTTTAAAATCAGGGAATTTCTCATTAGAGAGCAGCTCTCCCTGCTTGGTGCGTTCGGCAGCTTCCCAGCCGTCATCAATGTTCACATACGTCCATCCGTATGCATGCAACTTTTCATTCATCATGCGGGCAGCCTCGCGCACTTTCTCATCATCTACAGAAAGTCCCCAGCAATTCCAACTGTTCCATCCCATCGGAGGAGTCAGAGCAATCCGGTCTCCTATTTTCAAGGTAATTTCTTTTTCGGCTACACCTTTTTCGTTCATGGCTTTCAGAAGCACTTTGAAATCTCCTCTAAGTTCGGTCTTTCCCGTAATAAAGCCGGTGGAAGTATCTAATTTCAGTCCGGCAGGGAGTCCTGACGCTTCAAAAGTCATTGGCCGGTTACCACTTGCCATAATCGTCATCAGGAACGGATTTCCCGGACGGGCACCATATACCAGAGGATTATTAATCCGTGGAGTTTCCGGAGCTTCCGGTGTCAGAATGTACTTCTCCTTAGCTACAGGCTTCGGCCAGGCAGGTATCGGGGTAATCTCTCCACGAGTCACAAACTTCACATTCAACCAGTCGGCATGGTCGTACATAATGCCATCGCCACATTCTTCCACCAATAGCAACACTTTATCAATACCGGAGAGGTTGACATTGAACTCTTTTACGGGATCGCCCTTCTGCATCACACCGCTTTTCCAAAGTTCTTTTTTATCTCCGATTATCTTGAACTGCAATTTACCGGCGTACAAGTTGTTATCATCGGCTCCAACCAAGCCACTCACTGAAACGGCTTTACCACCCAAATCATACAGCATACGGCTGATGGAATGAGCTCCGATCCCCCGTTCATACACAACACCATTTACCGTAAGCGGAGTCCATACCACAGACTGATTTATCTGCGGTATTCCCCAATCCTGCACAAAACAGGAATCCTTATAAACTTCATCCAACCAGAGTTCACGCTTCGGCCCGTTATTACAAGAGGAAACAAACCACAAGTTTGCCAAAAGAGCCAATGCGATAATTACTTTTGTTCCAAATTTCATAGTACTTTGCTTTTTATTTCAGGACCGGATTAATAAACAATTCATCTATATATACCTGTTGTGGAGCTTCAAAAGCCACCTTTACATAGCGTACATTTTCATCCAGTTGGTCAAACAATATGCTTTCAATCCAGGCATCATGCTTGTTGTTCGGGAAATAAGGGGCATCTTTTATGGAAGACAGATTATACTCTTTACCGTCTATTGAAGTATACAGATATGTCTTCATCGGCATACCTATCTTTTCCGGATTATAATTCAGCATACGCAACATAGCTTTCTGAACACGGGTTTTCTTTTGCAGATCCACTACAAATTCATGATAGCCGGCCTCAAACTTCACCCAGCGGGCATCCTTACTGTCCTCTTCAGCAACCTTACCATCCAGTAACGGTTGCAAACCTGCCTTTCCAAGCATCATTTCCGGAGTCGCTCCATTGACTAATTTCTCCATAAAAGCCGCTTCCATCAGTTTCCAATATTCCTTTCCGTTCTTCCAGTCCATATAGTCAGTATACACTTTGTTCGACCAGACAGGTTGCCCCAGTTGGTACTTTGACTCAGGATCCTCAATGATACCGTAGAACATAAATGAAATGATCTTATCAACCCCCGCCGCAGATGCTGCAACCTGCTGGGACAGCAGCCTCGGATAGGCAGCCGGAATCAAGGCAGAAGTACGGTCATTGGTACCCTCTTCCCAAGTGAAAGTCTCACAATTTGCCCACATTTCAATATTCAGGCGGTTATGAATATCACGCAATCTCTGCCAGTTCTTCTTCAGACGGGGAAGTGTGAACTGATCGCGTACACACCCCACTTCATCCTGATAGGCAATGATATCCACTTTTAGTTTTTGCATTTGCTTCTCATATTCCGGATTATCAAATTCTGACAATCCGATTCCATAAGGAGAAATCAGGGTTTTCTTGCCCGGAGCCAATTTTTTAGCCTTCTCTGATAAAGTATTTACCGACTGCACCGCATGCTCCGCAAAAATAGGACACAGACAATCTTCTACCGGTAAATACCAGCCATAAAAGGCCTTGTGGTTTTTATAAAGGGATGCCAACTCTTCCATAATCCGGAGCTGCCGTTCCTTAATTGCCGGATCAAGCAGATTATCATCCTGATCCTTTGCCCAACCACTACTCATGAAAATCTTCATATTATGTTTGGCCGCTTCATCCAGAATAGCATCCACAGGACTTTTCTTATCCTTATTATACCACCAAGGCATTATTTGCGAAGGATAATAAGATTTTCCTTCATTGGCAACCTCCATTAATACCAGATATCCGATACCCATAGCTGACAATTCACGTACTTTAGCCTCCCACAATTTCGGGTCCATATTATCAAAGCTCTGAGGATTCGTATATTTATTACGTACATCCTTGTATGCCAGATTGATCCAGCTACCTGTAACAGGTTTCACACCCAAAGCCGACTCGGTGGGTTTCTTTTTTTTTTTTAATGGGGAAAAAAAAAAAAAAAAATTTTTTTTTTTTTTTTTTAAAA
>ERZ780117.183-NODE-183-length-30760-cov-3.479433_pt1 | contig 30760 bp, 31 predicted proteins | sample MGYA00510985_ERZ780117 | MGnify/ENA primary metagenome ERZ780117 (study PRJEB29588, sample SAMEA2159553) | human gut metagenome | biome: human gut; feature: human-associated habitat; material: faeces | place: Denmark | collected 2008/2010 ...
TAATATTTGCTCAATATTTTGTGTCAACAAGACTAAAAAAGCTCTTTTTAATAAAAAGAGCTTTTGATAATTCATTTTTATAGCGTTATGCATAATGCGTATTAACGGAACCGTCAGGATGATAATGGCGTGTCTGCGGAACTTTTCCTTTTTTGCGCCAGATCTCTTCTTTTTTGTTTCCGTTATCATAATAGGAACATTCATAACTGCTCCCTGTTTTATAATCTCTTTCTCTTAATACTTTTCCGTCTTTATTGTAAACAATAGACATGTAACAGGAACCATCATTGCCATAGAAAAGCTTGCGTTTTTCATTACCATTTTCGTAATATTCGCGATGTTCAAAATTTTTCCCGTGATCATAAAAGCTCACTCTTTTAGCCACTCCATTGCTATAATATTTATATACCTCCATAAGCTTGCCGTTTTTATCACGCACAATTTCCTGCTTTAATTTTCCATCAGAGCTATATAGACAAGATTCTGAACCACTACCATCAGCATATACTAATTTTTCATAGTAAGATCCGTCTTTATTTACCTGAGTAATTCTGCCGCCTTCATTGTGCGGTTCCATTTTTACATAGTTTCCGTCTGCACTTTTTTTGTAATGGGTTTTAGTTTGTTCATCGTAATAGACATCTTTACCCCATGTTTTACGCAAATTAGGCTCTTCTGAAGTTTCTGAAACTCCCCCTCTGCCCTCTTGGGCGCCTTTTACTCTTTCTAACCATTTTGCTTCCTGTTCCGCTCCGTTATTTTTATCTTCCAGCCCACCCGCAAGTTTTACCTTTGCGCCTGCCAAAAGATACATAACTCCGTTTTTAGCAGTTTTAACAGTACCTTCAGGATTATTTGCCTTAAAATCTTCTATTGCTTTTTCTATTTCTTCATCTGTCGGCTCATAATTTTCTTTATCTTTATTTTGGGCAATCAAAGATCGTTTAATCAAGCCTCTGAAACTTTCACCTTCTTGAACGGTATAATCCGTATATTCATTCAAAGATGATTTTTCTTCAGATTTCTTCTCCGGACTCTGTGAATCTGCTTTTTTAGACTCTGAATTTTCAGCTTCTGTTTTTGCATTATCTGGAGCCTCTGACTGAGTTTTTTGTTGAGCTGTAAAAACACTGTTAGGTTTAGAATTATTATTGGCCCCGCCAGTACTGACGCTGTCTGTTCGAGAAACATTTACTCTATTTACAGAATCCACATTTAAGCGTTCAACCATTATCGTTCTCCAATTAATTTATACACACATAACTTATTACGGCAGATTTATCAAAAAACTTTAAAAATTATAAAATCTATTAATAAAAATTTACAAAAAAATAAAAAAGCCCCGCTTAAATGCAGAGCTTCTATTTTTATTAATTATTTTTATTCTTCAGATTCTTCTGTTTCTTCTGCAGATGCGTCATCCTGAAAATCTTCTTCATCAACAGCCTGTTGATTCATCTCTTCTTCGATTTCCTGCTGAAGTTCATCAACTTCTTCTTCAGCGTCATCAATTATTTCTTCAGGAGTTTCCTCATAGTTAGATATATTTTGAGCTTCTGCTTTTTCCATTTGAGAAACACTCTTGATATCAATTTTCCAGCCGGTCAATTTGTGAGCTAATCTGACATTCTGGCCTTCTCTACCGATTGCAAGGCTCAACTGGTCATCCGGAACAACAACCATTGCTTCATGAGCATATTCATCATCTGCAAGAATATCAACAGACACGACTCTTGCAGGAGATAAAGCATTAACAATATATTCAACAGGGTCTTCGGAATATCTTACAATATCAATTTTTTCATTTTTCAATTCGGAAACAATTGTCTGAATTCTTGATCCGCGAGGTCCGATACATGCACCTACACTGTCAACTTCAGGGTCGTTAGACCATACGGCAATTTTTGTTCTGTAGCCTGCTTCACGGGAAATTGACTTAATTTCAACAATTCCGTCTTCGATTTCAGGCACTTCAAGCTCAAACAGCTCTCTGACAATTTCTGCATGAGCGTGAGACACTATAACCTGAGGAAGTCTTGTTGTTTCTTTAACATTAAGAACAAACACTCTAATTCTGTTGCCGGGTTTATAGTATTCTCCGGGGATTTGTTCTTTTTGAGGCATTATAGCATCAATTTTGCCGATATTTACAATTACATTGCGGTTTTCAACACGTTGAATAATACCTGTTGTCAGAGTACCTTTTTTATCCATAAATTCCTGTAAAACAAGATTTCTTTCAGCTTCTCTAATTCTTTGCGTAATAACCTGTTTAGCGGATTGAGCGGCAATACGTCCGAATTGTTCAGGAGTAACCTCTATTTTAATCTCATCGCCGACTTCAACATCTTCCGCGATTTCTTTTGCATCATTTAAAGTAATCTGAGTATCAGGATCTTCAACTTCATCGACAACCAGTTTTGTTCTAAATACACCGATTTCGCCCGATTGTTCGTCCAAAATTGCTTCGATATTTGCGGCTTCTTTAATATGCATGTGTTTTTTATAAGCTGCAACCATTGCATCGCATAAAGATGCTATTAAAACTTCTTTTGATATACCTCTTTCTCTTTCTAGTTCTTCACAAGCTTCAAATAATGCTGTTCCGATTTTAATCATTGTTTATTTTCCTTTCTTTTGTTAAGTCTATAAGTGAATAAGAGAATAAGTCATTTACTTATTATCTTATTATCTTATTCACTTATACACTTGACTAATCAATATACAATTTTGCGGACTGAATATTTTCTCGCGGGATTTGCAGTTCTTTACCGTCATCAAATCTAAAGAATTTCAATCCTTCATTTTCATCATAATCAAGAATTTCTCCTTTGAATATTTTTTCTGTTTCGCCTTCAAGCGGTGTTTTAAGCTTTAAACTTATTCTTCTGCCATTAAAGATTACAAACTCTTTTTCGGATTTAAACTTTCTCTCCAATCCCGGAGATGAAACTTCTAGGTAATATTTAACAGGAATAAGCTCATCCAGAAAATCCGAAAGACTTCTTGTAACATTTTCACAATCATCAAGCGTAACATCTTTTTCTTTAGAGTAAAGATAAATCCTTAAAAACCACCTGTGATTTTCCTTTACAAATTCTATTTCGATAGGAATATACCCGAAACGCATGGCAGTATTTTCAATTAAGGGTGTAATTTTTTCCAAAATATCATGCCTGTTGATTTCCTGTTTCATAAAATAAACCTTACCCTTTCATAACTCCCTCCCTAATTAGGGAGGGATGGAGGTGGGTATCAACTATTTTATAAAGATTGTTACCCATCATCACCTTCCCTTATCAGGGAAGGAATATTAGCTAAAAAAGAACGGGGGTTCCCGTTCTTTTTTTATGACAATACTGTCTGCATTTATTATAAATTACAAATAATCAAAAGTAAAGACTTATGTTAAGAATTATACATTTTGTTGTTCTTGAGCTTCCTTTAACTGTTGTTGATATTCTTCTGCGCTGACTTTCTTAGAACCAACCATATATAAAGTTTCTCCACCGAATTCAGCTTTTCTGAATGCTACACCGCTTGACGAAGTATATTCAGGCAGCATTTTACTTAATTTTGTATAATTTACACGTTCTTGCAGTGTATCTCTTTTATCTGTCAGCTTGTCATATTTATCAGAATTTTTTTCGTTATTCTTCATTCTTAATTTTTCCATATAATTAAGACCATCTGTTGTGTCTATTTTACCATTATTTTTATTAATTTTATCTGACAATGAATTCATCTGATTATTAGTTTCGTTTAACTCTTTTTCTTCTTCTTGTTCAAGCTTTGTTAAACGTTCTTTTTGTTCTTTTATTTCATTATCATATTTTTCAATATTTTTAGTTAATTTTTCCTTGTTATCTAAAGCATCTTCGTACTCTTTAACTTTACCATTAGCTTCTGATTGTTGTTTTTTCAGCTCATTTAATTCTTTTTGAGCTGTTTCATATTCAGTTTTAGCTGTTTGGAGTTCTTCTTTGGCAGTTTGAACATCTGCTGCTGCTTTTTCATAAGCTTCAATTGATTTTTCATAGTTTTCTACAGCTTTTTTATGATTTGCTTTAGCTTCATCTAATTTAGTTTTAGCTTCAGTTTTTTGTTCTTCAGCTTGTCTCACAGCATCTTGCGCCTGTTTATAGGCAGGGTTAGGTTCAGTGGTTGTAGTACCGTCCGGATTTGTTTTAGTTATTGTTTCCGGAGTACTTGCCAGTGTAGCTTTTGCATTAACCAGAGCTTCCGATGCTTTTGTATAATTTGTTGCAGCTTCACCAACCGCAGCTTCCATATCTTTAGCAACATTTAATTTAGAAGTTTTATCTTGTTCAGCCGCGCCTAAAGCTTTTTCTTTATCAGAAACATTCTTGTCTTTTTGCTCAACTTCTTTTTGCTTTGCTTCTACCTGCGGTTTTAATTCTTCAAGCTGTTCTGTTGCCGCTTCAGAAGCCTCTTTCATAGATGGCAGTTTACCCTCAAGTTCAGATAATTCTGACTGCATTTTTGTCTTGTCAGCTTCTGCGGTTTCAATAGCGCCTCGCAAAGTTGTAGAATCCTTTGCATTCTTCATATCATTCAAAGAAGGCATCGAAGAAGAATTAGTAGTATCAGATTTTGAAACAGAGCCTGATGCATCCGCAGCGCTTGCAGCTTTAACAGCAGCTACTGTATTAACAACAGTACCCGTTAATGTTGCAAGAGCCCCAATTGCAGTTAATGCCTCTGCAAATTTATTGGACTTATTAATACCCATATCAGGCATCCGCGTATAGAATGCTCCGCCAAGATTGTTAGTCCACTTGAGTCTGTTGTCATTCAAATCATGACGAAGTATACTGTGAGAAAGACTGTTATATGCTTTTGCATTAAAAATTGACCCTGTACCTGCCGGAGAACGTTTTGCCATTCCCCCAAAACCGGGAACGGATGTCCTTGTAGTTGTAGCAAGTCGTGTGGCTGCGGATGTTCTTAAGGATCCCGAGCCGGAATTACTTTTAATATTCAGTTGTACTAAACCTGCATTACTAACAGTCATTGTACTCGTCTCTCTTTTTTGCTCTCTAAAGATATAAACACTTTGAAAAATCATGGATTTCAGAAATATAAGAATTTGTTACATTTGTTAATATATTTAAAAAGCAAAAAAAATTTTCTTACCTATTTTATATTATGCCCATATTTTTATAAAAAAACATATTATGTTTTCTTTACTTTCCTCTCCTATGGGAGAGGGGCTGAAGGACAGGGGAGTGGTTTGTTGGATGTCAAGGCAAGATATGCGGAAATCAAGTCTTATACATTAATGTCATTGCGCATTTATTGCGCAATCTGGAATGTGTTCTAAAAAGATCGCGCAACAAGTGCGCGATGACAAGCCTTAATATTCACACCCTCGCCCCTTTGGGAGAGGGTGTTTGAATGACCGGAGATGGGCTTATCATGTTAGGAAGTCCGGATGTCAAACTGTTATCAATAATGAATTTTTAGTAATATGCAAAAAATATATTTAATGAAATCTGCCTGCCCTCCTGACATCTGAACTTCCGGACTTCTTGAATAAGGAGAATTTCTTTGCATTCTCTACGAATTTGTGAGTATATATTAACAATATTCATAATTAAAAAACAGGCCGAAACTTTTGACACAAGACTTGTTTCGAAATATGCAAGAGTTTTTAACAATTACTTAACAAAAATTATGTAAATTTTTCGGCATGCTGGAAATTTGTGAAAAAACTTGCGATACGCAGGTTTTAAAATTTTCTCAAAATTAATTGTAAAAAGATTGGCATGGAGCAGTTAAAATGTGTTTATTTTTTATTTCTTTATTCTATGATGAATATACAAAAATCTTGGGAGCGGGGATAGATACATTTATCAATCTTTTGCTCTAAAAATTATCAATCCTCAGAACGATTAAACAGTGAGAGAAATTCGTTAAAATAAGGATAGAGGAACTTATCAGGAGGTAGTGAGTCGTGTTAGAGCATGGTTATATTCAAATTTATACAGGAGACGGGAAAGGTAAAACGACGGCTGCATTGGGATTAGCTTTAAGAGCATTGGGGCACGGCTGGAAAGTTCTTATTATCCAGTTTACAAAAGGAGACAGTGCAACTTCTTACGGAGAAATCGCAACTTCTTCAAAATTTCTGCCTAACCTTAAAGTTGTACAATTCGGGATGGATAGAGTCTGCTATTCGCACAATGTATGTATGGAAGATTACAAAGAAGCCAAAAGAGGCTGGGAATATGCTAAACAAGCTATAAATTCCGGCGAATATCAGCTTATTATTCTTGATGAAATCAATATTTGTACGGCAATGAATATGATTAAGGTATCAGATGTTAAAGATGCTCTTTTGCATAAACCTGAAAACCTTGAAATCGTATTAACCGGACGTTATGCTCATCCGGAATTAAAAGCTATGGCTCACCTTGTAACTGAAATGAAGCCTATTAAACATTACTTTGACATAGGCGTAATGGCAAGACAAGGAATTGAATACTAATAGTTACAAAATCTAAAACACACAATATAAGTTAATGTAAATCCTTTTTGTTTCAGAAAATGAAATACCGGACAATCTAAGAAATTAGAAAGTCCGTTTTTTTTCCCTCACTGGATGGGGAGAGGGTGTCCGCAGGACCGGAGAGGGGTTTAAAAACATTTCCCTAACCTCGGTAGATGGATAAAGGGAGAGGGTTAATTATTAACAAAAGTTCATAAAAAATGCACATGTAACGAAATGTAAAGTTGAGTTTAAAATGGCTGAAACCCTTGATACAATCCCTATAGGATAGGATAGGATAGGATGTATTGCGCCTATAGCAATTAATTTAAGGCTTGTGCTTTCATAAATATGAAATAGTACAAGCAAAATAGAAAGGTTAAGGACAACTATGAGTATTCAAAAAATTAATTTTGGAGCAGGTGATTATGACGATTATCAGGTAAATAATCCAAATAAAAAAAATGTTATTATATTAGAACAAGCACCAGTTGATAAAGAAAAAAGTAAAGCCGCAAAATTTATGATAGGAGCATCAGCTTTGGCAGGGATTGTAGCTCTTGGGGTTGCCGGATATAAAGGTAAACTCGGAAAAAATATTCAGAAATTATTCACACAATCTGAAAAAGCAGCAGAGAAAAAAACATCAGAAGCGGCTGAATCAGCTTCAATAACTCATCACAATCCTTCTCCCAAGAATGTTGATACTGTCCCTGAAAAAACACCGGATGTATCGGAAGTTAAGCCTGAAACGACAGAGGTTTCCACACCACGAACGACTGAGCCATCAGAACCGAAAATTCCTGAAAAAAAGACTGATACACCGGAAGTAGAATCACATGAAACGCCAAAATCAAACGAACTTCCCAAAGACGATATTCCTGAAGCACTTAGAGGTATTGAGGGAAAACGTGAGGGAAATAGGATTATTCAAAATTTAGAAAACGGTAAACAGAAAATTTATGAATTTGTACCTGGTAAAAATTCTTATTCGGTAACGGAAAGAAGTATAAATTTAGGTTATAAAACTACTTATTATAGAGAAGATGGGCTTGTCGACAAAGTTTACGACTGGCATCCCGACGAAGGTTCGTTTAGCAGAACATTTAGTTATGATGAATTAAAAAGGAGAACTAGTGTCAAAGGTAAGCGGAACCGTATTGAATATACAATGGATTTTATTTATGAAGGTAAGACAACTCGACTGAAACAAAAGAAAACTACTAAGATAGACGAGAAATTTTCTGAATTAAGTGGAGTTTCTGTTATAGATTACCGTAATGGTAAGCCAATAAAAGAAACACAATTTGCTCTTGATGGTAAAACTGTAAATTACTATCAAACATTTCAACCTGCACCATATGATGGTGTAAGTGTTCCAAAACGTTATGTTGAATTTCATAAGGGGAGTAAAAATAAGTATATTTAAACAGAAAGCGATCCGTTTGGTAAACTTATTTTACATAGAAAATATGCAAAAGACGGAAAAACACTGACCTATGAAGAAGTTATTAAGGATGGGCGTAGGACAATTAAAGGAAGCTTATTAAATGAATATGATTTAAATCACTAAATAAAAAGACAAAGCATTAGCTTTGTCTTTTTATGTTAAAATCTATCTATGGAAGAATTTACACATTACACGGTAATGAAGTATGAAGCGGTTGACGCACTGGAATGTCAGTCAGGCAAAATTTATGTTGACTGTACTTTAGGCGGCGGCGGACACAGCGGGCTTATATTGAGCCGTATTCAGCCTGACGGGCGTTTGATAGCTTTTGATGTTGATGAGGACGCGATAAAAGCATCAACAGAACGCCTAAAAGATTACAAAAACTTAACAATAGTGAAAGATTCTTATACAAATATTAAAAAAGTTTTACAAAATCTCGGGATTGAAAAAATTACCGGCGGTGTGCTTTTTGACCTTGGAGCATCTTATCATCAGTTCCACAAGGGGGAACGCGGATTTTCATTTTCAAAAGAGGCGCCTCTTGATATGAGATTTAATCAGGATGCAGAATTTTCTGCCTATGATGTGGTAAATAGTTACAGTGAAGCTGATTTGGTCAGAATATTTTCTGAATACGGAGAAGAAAGATTTTCAAAAAGAATTGCAAAAAAAATTGTAGAGCAAAGAAAACTGAAAAAGCTTGAAACTACAACGGAACTGGCGGATTTGATAGTAAACTGCACCCCGCACATAAAGTCTTCAATCCACCCTGCAACCCGCGTGTTTCAGGCAATCCGCATTGAAGTAAATCAAGAGTTAACAAATGTAAAAAATACTCTGAATGATGTGTTGGATTTGTTAGACTTTGGTGCTATAATAAGTGTAATAAGTTTTCACTCTTTAGAAGACAGGTTAGTGAAAAACTTGTTTAAATATCACTCGCAGAGGTGTCATTGCGATAAATCACAAATGATTTGCCACTGTCCGCCTCCGATTCTGGAGTTGGTTAATAAAAAACCGATAACAGCGGGTGAAGAGGAGATAAAAATAAATCCGCCGTCTAGAAGTGCCAAACTTAGAATAGCCAGATGTATAAGGCACTGATTATTTGAAAACTGGGGTAGAAAATTGAATACAGCAAGAGTAAGAACATCAGAAATTTTAGTAACAGAAGAGAAATATACAGGTCATTCTTACGCAGATGACCCGATAAGAGAAGAAAGTCAGGTTATTGAAGGTTATTTCCAGAAGGAGATCTCATTAAAAGCTATGGCTATAAGGAAAGTAAATAAAACTTTATGCGGTTTGTTAGGTATTGCAGTGCTCGTTGCATTTGTAAGCTATTATTTTGCAATGTCTAATGAGCTTACTCTTAATAAATTAAGCCGTCAGATTTCGACTCTTAACGATGAAAATGCAGAACTTCAAAACCAGCTTGACAGATTAAAATCTTTTAATAACGTTGACAGCAAGATGATGCAGTATAATATGCTTCAGAAAGCTGCTAAAGTAATTGAAGTTCAGGCTGTAAATTCTGCTGTTGCAATAGATAAAAGACCGGAAAAAACTGCATCTTTTAGCTGGGCAATCGGTTACTGATTTATGGAAAATATAATTCTCTGTGCAATTCCTTTAATTTTATTTTTCGTTTTAGTTTCAATTCAGCTTATTTCGACAAAACCGAATGGCAGAATTATTAAGAAATATGGAAAACCGATAAAATACTTTTCAAACAAAAAGTGCTTTAATACTGTTCCTCTCCGCGGTACATCTGTTGGGATGTATATTTATTCCGATTTTATAATTCTATTAGATGGCGGAAAAGAATATTTTTTGGATAAAGCATTTAAAAATTTTAAATTGTATGGAACTATTCTGATAAAAATATTTGAAATAGATATCGAAAATGGAAAAACGCTTCAAATCAATATAAATCAGAAGCAGGAGAATATATTAAAAGAATTTTTTAAAATAGAAAATGAAAATCTCTAACTTAAGAATGAATTATCCCATACTAAAGTATGAAGTTTTGTAAAATTTATTAAAGTTTTTTCTGTATTGTGCCGTATATATATGTGAAGGCATGTATGTAAGGAAAATTTCATGAAAAAAGAAGAGAAAAATAACGGTGTGTCGCTGTTTTCACAATCCGAATATTTAGCGGGACAGGATCCTATTGAAGAAATTTTTGCACTCAATTTAGGCGATTTTATGGCTGAAAATCTTATATCTGAAGATTTGGCAAGAAAAATCGGCAATAGTATGAAAGATAAAAAGACAGGTTTAGTAAATCAGCTAAAAGAACTTGTATCTATATATTCGCTTAATAATACTCTTTGTGTTTTGAGTTTTGACAAATCTGCAGAACAGGCTATTTATACATCTATTGCAGAATCAATTAAACAAATGCTTGAAATCGAAGCATGCCATATTTATTTAGAAAAGGAAAATAAACTTGAACTTGCGGGAACAACTTCCGGAGCTGTTGACACTTATTCAATCGATGAAAATAGTGCGGCAGGCAGGGCGTTTCTTAGTAAAGAAACCGTTCTTGAAGAAAAAATTGCGGTTCCTATGCATTGTAATATTGAATCAACAGGTGTTATAGTTCTTGAAAATTCTTCTCCCGTGAATGAAGAATATGTAGAACTGATTGAAAGTATCGCTGTTCTTTTTGCAACATCAATAACTCTGCAAAAAGTAATTGATGAAGCAAACAGGCTTATGGAAGATAAACATTCAACTACAGGTGATTTACAGCATATAAGGGCTGAACTCACCGCATTAATAGGCGACTTATGCGATTACCAGCAGAGTTTTGTAGAACATCTGGCTTTCGCTGTGGATACAAAAGGTCATTATACTGTGTCGCATTCCAAAAATACCGCAAAACTCGCTAGAGAAATTTGCAGACAGCTCGGTTTGAATGAAAAAACTACAGATTTGATATATTATGCAGGATTGCTCCAAAATGTCGGGAAAATTGCATTGCCGGAAAAGATTTTTGCACAGAACGGCAGGCTTTCTTCTGATGAATTGAAAAAGATTCAGGAACATGCAAATGTCGGAGTTCATCTTTTAATGAATATTAATTTCTTATCGGAAGTAGTTCCATATATAACTTATCAAAAAGAAAGATATGACGGTTCAGGTGAACCTGAGGGCTTAAAGGGGCAGTCTATTCCTTTTGGTTCAAGAATTATCGCAGCAGCTGATGCATACTGTGCTATGACATCGGACAGACCCTATAGAAAAGCTATGCCTGTTGAAAAAGCTCTTGGAATTATGAAAGAAGAAGCAGGCACAAAATGGGATCCTGTTGTTGTTAATGCGTTAAGCGAGGCCGTAAATAAATAAATCGGCTGATATTATATATAAATGAGAATCGTTTTTAATTAAGCGGTTCTTTTTATTTTTTGAAAGAAATTTCTCTCTTTCGGAAGAGGGTTAATTTATTACACAAGTGCAAAAAATGTAAATGTAACAAAATGTAAAGATAAATTTAAAATGGCTGAAACTGAAAAAGCTCATGTTATTCATAAATTTGAGCCAAACAATTGGAAACAACAATAAAAGACAGGTCAGTATGTAACTTTTTGCAGACTGTCAGAATGTGATAGGATTGCAGCTGTACCGCAAGCGGATGTCAAAAATATGTGTTAATATAAGTCCTGCCGATTATTCAACTGGCAGGACTTGATTTTTCAACCTGAGTCTATTGAACAATGCTGAAAGAAACAATTTTATCTATTGCAATATTAAGCCAATCATATTTAAAGCATACATAGTCATTACAATCACATTTATCATCATCGCAGGTGCAGTAATCTGAAAGTCTGCATACCAGTGCGTTTTCTAATGTAATAAAGTCGTCATGGCATTCTTCGCATCTGCCTTCGGGCTGGTATAAATTCCCGTCAATTTTTAAATGACCGGTAAAAATAGTTATTTTATTGGTTCCGCTCTCTTCAATAATTTTCCCCATAGATTTTAAAAGATTTTTAGACATATAATTTCTCCTTTTTTAGTTTTACAAAATTAATTTACGAGATTTTTTCATTTTTTTTATTGCACGAAAGGATACTGTTACGGCTTATTTTCTGTAATAACGTTACTTTTTGTTATAAACTAGGAAAATTTTTGTGTTTGTGTTACAATAATGTCAAGGGAATTAGACTAATTAAGGGGAGAATAAAAATATATGGCAGACGGAATTACAGAAGTAACAAACGAAAAAAATGCTCAGGCTCAGGAACCGGAAAAGATTGAGGTTGTTGAACTTCCGGATAATGATGAAGCTATTGAGACAAAAACTTCTCAATCCTATGATGCCAGCAATATTCGTGTATTAGAAGGTTTGGAAGCTGTCAGAATGAGACCGGGTATGTATATCGGCTCAACTTCTCAAAGAGGGCTTCACCACTGTATTTATGAAATTGTTGACAATTCTATTGATGAATCGCTCGCAGGTTTTTGTACTGATATTTATGTAACTGTTAATAAAGATAACAGTGTTACGGTAGAAGATAACGGACGTGGTATTCCTGTTGATATAAAACCTGAGACAGGCAAATCAGCTCTTGAAATTGTCCATACGGTTCTCCACGCAGGCGGAAAATTTGGAGACGGCGGCTATAAAGTATCAGGCGGCTTGCACGGGGTTGGTGCTTCTGTTGTAAACGCTCTTTCCGAAAAATATAAAGTCGAAGTTTCACGTCAAGGGTTTGTCTGGCGTCAGGAATACATGAGAGGCGAGCCTCTTACTCCTGTTGAAAAAGGTGAAGCTACAGATAAAACAGGTACTAAAACTACATTCTGGCCTGATCCTGAAATTTTTACGGAAACTACTGAAATTGACTGTGATGTAATTGCAAACAGGCTCCGTGAAATGGCATTTTTGAATAAAGGCTTAAAGATAATATTCACAAATGCACATACGGAAGAAACTGAAATTTTCCATTATGTCGGCGGTATTGCAAGTTACGTTGAATTTTTAAATCAGAATAAAAATGTTTTGCATGAAAAACCTATTTATATTGATAAAGTTGTTGACGGTATGCAGATTGAAGTTGCTATGCAGTACACAGATGCTTACAGTGAGAGTGTTTTATCTTTTGCTAACAATATTAATACGCATTCGGGCGGTACTCACCTGACAGGTTTTAGAAATTCTCTGACCCGTGTATTCAATGACTACGCAAGAAAAAATAATATTCTGAAAGATTCTGACCAGAACCTCTCAGGTGAAGATGTCAGAGAAGGTTTGACTGCAATTGTGAGTGTAAAAATTCCTAATCCTGAGTTTGAAGGACAGACAAAAGAAAAACTCGGTAATGCCGAAGCAATGGGAGCAACACAGGATGCTGTTCGGGACAAATTACAGGAGTGGCTCGAGTTCAACCCTAAAATCGCAAAAATAATTTTAGAAAAAACTTTGCAGGCTCAAAGAGCACGTGAAGCTGCAAGAAAAGCAAGAGAATTAACAAGAAGAAAATCAGTTCTTGAAAATTCTACACTGCCCGGTAAACTTGCGGACTGTTCAAACAGAGAACCGGAAAAATGTGAAATCTATATAGTCGAGGGAGATTCCGCAGGCGGTTCTGCTAAGCAGGGCAGAAACAGAATGTTTCAGGCAATTTTGCCTTTGAGAGGTAAGATACTTAACGTTGAAAAAGCAAGATTGGATAAAATTTACGGGAATAACGAAATTCAGTCAATGGTGCAGGCTTTCGGCATAAATATCAGCAGAAATCCTGATGAAGTTGATATTGAAAAACTTCGTTACCATAAAATAATTATTATGACAGATGCCGATGTTGATGGTGCACATATCAGAACACTTCTGTTGACGTTCTTTTTCCGTTATGCAAGACCGTTAATAGAAAACGGTTATGTTTATATTGCCCAGCCGCCCTTATTTAAGGTTACTCAGGGCAAGACTTCCGAATATTTGTATGATGAACATGCGCTTGATAAAATGTTGAAAGAACGCGGTATTAAGAGCTTAAGTCTTTCTGATAAGACAAAATCACGAGTTAAAACCGGTGATGAACTTCTTGAACTTATCAAAAATATGTCGACATTCTATAACTCTTACAACAATCCGATTTTGAATCTATATCCGGCAGTTGTTTTAAGAGGGCTTGTGCGCTCAAATATAGAACCGGAATATTTCGAAGATCAAGCTAAAATGAACGAAGTTATTGAATACTTAAATCATTATCTTCAAGACCATGCTAAGAATTATAATATTCAAGAAGCTGCAAATTATGTATGCTCTTTGAAATATAACCCTGAAAATGCTAAATATGCTATTCAGCTTAACTTTAATGAAGAAGAACATGTATTAATAACTCAAAATATTGTTAAGAGTTCTGAATATAAGAGATTGAAAACATCTTATCCGTTAATCAGAGATTTCTTAATTGAAGAAGAAGATACATTAATTCTCGAAACTGATACTGAGCAATACGAAATCAACTCTTTTGAAAAACTTCAAAAATTTATTGATGATAGAGGCTCAAAAGGTTTACAAATTCAGCGTTTTAAAGGCTTAGGCGAAATGATGCCCCAGCAGTTGTGGGAAACTACAATGGATCCTGCAACCAGAACGCTTTTGAAAGTAAATGTAGAAGATGCTATGCTTTGTGATCAGTTGTTTGATATACTTATGGGTGATAAGGTAGATCCGCGAAGAAACTTTATTGAAGCCAATGCGGTTTACGCTACAAACATTGATACATAATTGATATTATTGGCAACTAAAAACAAACTAAACTACTTTATTTGCCTCTGGCGGGTGCTGCGCGCACGATGGTCGCTTTTACGGAAAAGCGACGCAAACCGGCGGCACACATCCACTCGCTAATAATTTGCGAGGTTCAGCATTAAAGCGTGTAAACTCGCTTATCCTCTGTCATTCCGAACTTGTTTCGGTATCTCTATATCGCTCAAACAATACACGCCTTTGAAATTTGCTTCACCTGCAATTATTGCTCGTTTTCGCTATTGCCGCATTATTTACGGAAAAGATTCGACCATTAATGAAGCGAATAATTAATGTTAGCGAAACAACAACAAGACGACTGTTGTTTGAGCATAGCGAGTTCAGTCGTTTGGGTTGAGCGTTACAATTAATTAATGAGCGCAATGTCGGTCGAGAGTTTCTTTGCGGTACTTTCTTGTCGGCACAAGAAAGTACCAACAAGGTGTCTTTAGCGGATTGTTTTACTTCCAATAATATCAATTATGTAATTGAATTAAAATTGTTCTTGGTGTACAATAATCTCATAGGTTAGACGAAAGAGAGATTTAATATGACAAAAAAAGAATTAATTTTTTTAGGACCGCCGGCTTGCGGTAAAGGTACACAGACTAACAAACTTGCAGAATTTTTAAAATTCCCTCATGTTGATACAGGGTCATTATTAAGAGCCGAAATTAAAAATGAAACGGAAGCAGGTAAAGAAGCAAAAGCATATATTGACAAAGGCCAGCTTGTTCCTGTTGAACTGGTTACAAGAATTATTAAAAACAGACTTTCAAAAGCTGATTGCAAAAACGGATATATTCTTGACGGTTTCCCTAGAAGTGTAGAACAGGCTGAACAGCTTGAAAAAATGAATGCTGAAATCGACAACGGTATTGATACAAAGTTTATTGCTGTTTACTTTGATATTGATACAAGTATTCTTGTTGAAAGAATTGTTAACCGCCGTTCATGTCCTGTTTGCGGAGAAATTTACAATCTTGAATTTAAACCGCCTAAGGTTGCAGGATACTGCGACAAAGACGGTGCAGAGCTGACACAGCGTAAAGATGATACCAGAGAAGTCGCTCAGTCAAGGTTTGATACATATAATAAAGAAACAGCTCCGTTGATTGATTATTATACTAAAAAAGGCGTTTTGAAGTCTATTAACGCAAACGGCACAATTGACGAAGTCTGGGAAAGATTATTGGAAGTAATTAACTAAAGTGAATAAGTGAATAGGTTAATTAGTAAATAAGTCGTTAATAGAAGCAATACAATGAAATTATTTTTGAGCGGAGCGATTTTATTGACTTATTTACATATTATCTTATTCATTTCTCTAAAAAGAGGTTATATTTATGATAAATCGAAAATCACGTGATGAAATTAAAAGAATGCGTCATGCAGGGCATATTGTAGCTCTTGTTCATCAAAAGATGAGAGAAGTTATTGAGCCGGGTATAAGTACAAAAGAACTGGATAGTATTGCACATGATATTATAAGAAAAGAACGCGCAATTCCGACATTTTTAGGTTATCACGGTTTCCCGGGTTCTATTTGTGCATCTATTAATGAGCAGGTTGTTCACGGAATTCCTCATGAAGATATCAAAGTTAAAGAAGGCGATATTATAAGTATTGATGTCGGTGCGACTTATGCTGGAATGGTCGGTGATGGTGCCTGGACTTATCCTGTTGGTAAAATCAGTGATGAGTGTCAGAGACTTTTGAAAGCTACTGAAGAAGCTCTTTTGGCAGGAATTGCACAAATGAGAGCAGGAAATGTTCTTGATGATATTTCAGGTGCAATAGAAGCAGTTGCTGTGAGAGAAAAACTCGGCATTGTCAGACAGTACGGCGGACACGGTGTTGGTCATGAAATGCATGAAGAACCGTTTTTGTTTAATTACAAAGTAGGTGATCATACTTTGATTAAACAGGGTTATGCAATTGCAATTGAACCTATGCTAAATTTAGGCGGCGATGAGGTTGTAGTTGCGGACGATGAATGGACAGTGAGTACTGCTGATAAAATGCCGTCAGCACATTTTGAGCATACCGTTCTTGCAACTGATGATCAACCCTTAATTATTACGCAGCTGATGTCGTAAGGAGAGTTTTTATGAATTATTACGTCGGTTTATCCCTTGCAGCATCATCAGGTATGGATTCTGGTGTTGCAGTTATGGATGAGGATAATAATCTTATACTTGTCGATAAGCTTTACACAATGAATGATGTGATATTCTTTTTTGAGAATTTCCCGTCATTAAAATATTCAAAGATCTGTATTTCCTTAGTCTGGGACAGGACAATGCTTAACGGAAAGTGGCGAATACTCGGCAAGCCCTATCAGCTTGTTTCTACAAATCCTCTAATCCCAAATCGTGAAGGCTGGACGCATAGATATTCAACGCGCGGCTGTGAATATTTTAAATCTTTAATGGAACAGGGTATTGAAATTAACCGTTTTGAACTTTATTTGACCAGGCAGAGTCTGCATTTGAATTCTTGCTACAAAGAACGTTCCCCTGCTGATTGTAAGTTTTTGCAGCAGACGCTGAAAAATGAATGGCAGATTGATTTACCTTCCAATATGATGCCTATGTCTCAACTGGAGGCGATAGTCGGGGCAATTCTTGCGAGAGAAAATACTAAACATCCGGAAAATATTAAAATAATCTCACATTTCAGAGATTTCAATGTTATAGATGTAATTCATAATCCTGAATTAATTGCGGTTTAATTATTCTCTGCTTGTTAAAAGTCCCAGAGCCAGACCGATTGCAGCGCCTATGCCTGCACCCCATCTGAGTTTGGTCTTTTTCACGGCTCTATATGCTCTGTTGTTCATATCATCCATTAAACTCGGGTATTTTTTATATGCATCATAATTATTCATAAAATTTATTTTAAGATTGTCTGCATATTTTCTATCGCTGATATTTTTATCAAGTTCAATGCATTTATCAGTAATTGATTTAATATCTTCGTTTAAGCCCATTTCACGTAAAATCATTTTGCTTTCAGTGCTTACGTTTTTTGCTTCGACTTCTTTTGCGGCCTTTGCCAGCGATGCAATTTGTGCATTTGTTTCTGCTTTTGTAATGTCAAATGCTTTTTGAACAAATGCATCTTTTTTTACCGGAAGGTAATACGCGTTCATGCCTATTAGGGCTCCTGTGGCGGCTAAACCTATTTTTCGTTTTCTGGCTGCTGCCGGATTGGGCTGGTAGTATGTAATTGAAGGTGGTGTCTGTACTGCCATAAGAATGCCTTGTAATTTTTTCGTTGATGTATTTTATAAAACACGTAAAAAATTTTTTTGCTATTTAATATATATTCTTTTTTAAAATTTCAACAACTTTTTTATGGATATCTTCAATAGATTTTGTAGCATCAAGAACCTTAATTCTTTGAGGTTCTTGTTTTGCAAGTTCAAGATAACCCTGTCTTACGCGGTTATGGAAATCTATTCCGGCACTTTCCATGCGGTCTTTTTCTTTACCTACACGTTTCATGGAAGTTTCTACATCAATATCGAAAACGAATGTCAAATCAGGCTTCCTGCCGTTTGTTGCAATGCTGTTCAACATATTAATTCTTTCAATATCAAGCCCTCTGCCGTACCCCTGATAGGCGACAGTTGAATCAATATGTCTGTCGCATAAAACAATTTTTCCTTCATCAACGGCAGGATTAACAATAATATCAATATTTTGCGCTCTGTCAGCCAAAAACAGGAATGATTCGCACCTGTCAGATACAGGACCTTCATAATTTAGCAGTATTTCACGGACTTTTTCTCCTAAGCCTTTGCCACCCGGTTCACGTGTCAGAATAACGTTTTTGCCGTTATTTTTTAAATATTCTGCCAATAATTTCATCTGGGTTGTTTTTCCGCACCCGTCTGCTCCCTCAAATGTTATAAATAATCCCTTTTTCATTTTTACCTCTTAATATAATTATATCAAAAAAATCCGATTTGTGTTTTGCTAAATATTATGCTAAAATCAGCATAAGAGGAGAGGTTTATATGGATACTAAAATTACAAGATTAAAGAACAATATAGAATTTGCTTATAAAAGAAACAGAAATACTCCGAGAATTGCGTTTTATCTGAATTTTTCTTTGAACAATCCGCTTCCGGATCCCGGAGTTTATTCTCTTATGGTAAGGCTTTTTATGCAGGGCACAAAAAAGCGTTCCGCGCAGGCTTTGTCTGAAGAATTGGATAAATATGCAATTGAATTCAGTGCAGAGATGAAACTTGATTATGTAAAATTTAAGTTTGTATGTCTGAATGAAGATTTTGAACGGGCAATGGAGATTTTTTCAGATATTGTAAAAAACACTACTTTTGAAGAATTTGAAAAAGAGCGTACAAAACTGGAAGGTGAAATAATTGCAGAATTGGACTCTCCGCGAGTAAAAGTTATTGACAGCTATTACAAAAATATTTATGAAGGGCATAATTACGGATATACAAATACTGTTATTCTTGAAAATCTAAAAAATATTACAAAAGAAGATGTGGTTAACGCTTATAAAGCTATTGTTGATAACAGCAAGAAAGTAGCAGTATTTGTAGGTGATCTTGATTATGAGAGAGTTGACGGGCTTTTAGAAGATTATTTGGGAGATATTACGCCTTCTGTTGAAAATCTTCCGCAATTGAAAAGACCGGAGCTTACAGAAACAAAAAAAGTTGAAGTTATTCAGCAGGATGCCGGGAGCACCGGCCAGTACCAGTTGATAATCGGGAAAAGCAGAAGCAGCTTTCAGCATATCCGGCAGATTATCCTTGATCTCCTGTTTCCGGCTTCCCGCCAACAGTGCGATTACCGGTTTATCCTCAAGATTATTTTTGGAGCTTAGAGATAAAAAAGGGCTGGCTTATGTTGTCAGAAGTTCTTATGATGTTGCAAGGCTGTCGGCTAATTTTTCAATTTATATAGCAACTGAACCTAATAATATAGAAACTTCTTTGAAAGGTTTTGATGAAGAAATTCAAAAGATTAAAAACATTAAAGTCAGTGAAGAAGAACTTGAGAATGCAAAAAATAATTTGTTCGGCAAATGGGCATTTTTGGGTGAAACTAATTCGCAGCAGGCAAACTGGCTGGCACATTATGGTGTTATGGGATTTGGTTTTGATTTCCATAAAAACGCAGTTGATAAGATAAAACAGGTTACGGTAGAAGATATTTATAACTGCGCAAATAAGTATTTTAACGACACTTATGTACTGTCTGTTTTGAAGCCGTAACCGTGTCAGGTAATAGATATGCTTTTTGAGATAAAGAATAATATTCAAGAGGCATATTGTGAGAAAAATTTATTTTGCGGTATTAATATCAATAACAATTTTTACTGCGGGATTTTCTGTTCCTGACGGTGCAATATCTGTTTCTTATCAGCCGAATGTAGACAGGCTTGATAGAATATTCAGGGAATCTTTGCCATTAGATAAAAAAGATATTTTTTTTACAAAAGTTCCGAGAGGGCTTATTGTGAGTATAAACGAGAAAATTTTTTTTAATGAATCCGAAGTGAAAATTAAAGAAAGTTCGCTTCCTGTTATTGATACCATAATTATGCTTCTTGAAAAATTAAACAATTATTGTGTAATAGAAAATCACACAGAAGAAAACAGTTTTGATAATAAAAATCTGGAATTGTCATTGCAGAGATCTTCAAACATTGCAGAATATATGATAACTTGCGGTAAAATTTCTGCTTCAAGAATTTTTGCACTGGGCTACGGGCAATATATGCCATTTAGAGATAATGTTTCTGCAAAAAAAGACGGGCTTAATAACAGAGTTGATTTTGTTATTTTGGAATATGAAGCTAGGAGATAATACTTTGACGGAGCCTTGTTGTTCTGTTTTCGCTAAGTATATTTTTAAGTTTCATAATTGCCTGGGCATGGAGCTGGCAAACGCGTGATTCTGACATATTAATCGTAGAGCCTATTTCTTTAAGAGTCATATTTTCCTGATAATATAGAACCATTATGATGCGTTCGCGTTCAGGGAGTCTTCTCAGAGCCTTTTCAAGCTCCTGTTTTACATTTTGTTCTTCTGCCTGTTCTTGAGGATTAAGTTTATTTGTGTCCTGAATTGTATCTATAATTTCAACGCTGTCATCCGTATTTCCCTTTTTGTCATATATAGATGTCATTGTAGTATCTTCAGACAGAAGCTGCAGAACTTTTTCAGGCTCCATATCCATATACGAAGCTATTTCTGATGTTGTAGGCATTCTGCCGAGTTCCTGCTTCAAATGTTCCTGTGCATTTTTTATATCTTTTATTTTTTTTCTTACGCTTCTCGGTAAAAAGTCTTGAGCTCTTATTTTATCTAATATAGCTCCTCTGATTCTTATAAGTGCATAAGTTTCAAATCTTGTATTTTTTTGTGGAGAATATCTTTCTATTGCGTTGATAAGACCTTCAACCCCGTAGCCTGCAATATCTTCAATGGAAATTGTCGAAGGCAGGGTAACTTTTACACGCCCCACAACATAGCGGATTAAATATATGTATTGAACAATAAGTGTGTCGCGAAAATTTTTATTGGTTTTATCTTTAAGGTATTCTTCCCATAGAGAAGCCAGCTCATCTTCCGACAGCCTTTTTATACTATTGTATGATGTAAAATCAAAACTCTGGCTCATTAAACTTCCCAAATATTGTTCAAATATCTTACATATCTATTCTATACAATATAGTTTCATCTGCATCATTTAAAAAGAGGAAATGTAACAGATATTACTAAAGTTTGTGTAGTAGCACAGGGCATGTATATTTTAAAGATACTAAGATATTATGGCATTAAGACAGTAAAAGCCATGTTTTATCTAAAACCTAATTCTGTTTTTGTTCTGCTTCTTTTTCAACGGGTTCAGGATCAGATTTTATAATCTCAAGTTTTGTAATTCTTGCACCGTCAACTTCTTTAACGACAAATGTAAGATTGTTTAAGGCAACTGTATCATTGACTTCTGCAATCCTTCCGAGAAGTTTTACTACAAGTCCGCCGATTGTATCAATATCTTCATCATCAATTTCTTTTTCGTTAATCTGGAAAAATTCCGCAAATTCATCAAGTCTCATCATTGAGTTTGCAATATAGGTATTTGGAGCAACTTCTTTTATGTTTTCTTCCTCTTCTTCTTCCTCGTCAAATTCGTCTTGAACATCGCCGAAAATCTCTTCTATAACATCTTCCAGAGTTACAAGTCCTGATGTTCCGCCAAATTCATCTACAACAATTGCCATCTGGCCTTTGCGTTTTTTAAATTCCAATACCAGATTGTCCATTGTAATTGTTTCAGGTACAAGAAGAACTTCTCGTAAAATTTTTGCTATCGGGCACACTTCATCTTTTATTGAAAGAGAGTATAGATCTTTTACATGCACAAGACCTATTATGTGATCGATATCTTCTTCATAAACAGGATACCTTGTGTACTGGTTTTCTGCAGCAAGTTTGTTGAGTTCTTCCATCGGCATATCAACCGGTATACAAACCATGTCGGTTCTCGGTACCATAACCTGTTTTGCTGTCAGGTCGGAAAATTTGAACACGTTATGAAGCATATCTTTTTCGGTCTCATTCAGAACACCTCCGTCATAACTTGCATTAACAAGCATATCGAGTTCTTCTGTTGAATGAACAAGTGAACCTTTATGAGAATGCGGTATATGCATCAATTTTAATACAAAATTGCCGAATCCGTTTAATAACCATATAAACGGGTTGAAGAAAAATGTTAAAACCTGCATTGGTCTTGCAACCCAAAGTGCAGTCTTTTCAGTGTATTCAAGTGCAATGGATTTAGGAATGAGTTCGCCAAGCACTACATGGAAGAACGTAATCAATGCAAAAGCGATTGATACGGATGCTGTGTGGGTCGCAATATTCTTCCCTATACCGGGCAAAAATGCAAACATTGGCTCAATGATATGTGCAAGAGTTCCTTCGCCAACCCAGCCTAAGCCTATACTTGATATTGTAACGCCTAATTGTACTGCTGCAATGAATTTGTCAAGATCTTTCAATGCTTCCATTGCAATTTTAGCATTGTAGTTGCCTTCATTGACAAGCTGTTCTATTCTTGTCTTTCTGACTTTAACCATCGCAAATTCTGATGCAACAAAAAATCCGTTTGAAAATAGTAAAAAAGCTATTACAAACAAATTAAATACTGTATTACCCGTACCATCCATTATATATTGTTTCCTTCTATCTCTCTATAGGTGTAATTATAATATTATTTATCTAAAAATGCAATCTTTATTTTTCGTCCATATCAACTTCTTTGAGTTCCGTATATATCATTGGAGAAAAGCCTTTTGTTGTCGTAACGGTTATTACTTTATAAACAGGAGGCTCACTTAATAGTGTAGGAGAAGTTATATGATAAACTCCATTACGCATAATTTCGCTGTTGAAGTGCAAATGACCTGCAATAATTGAGATAACATTATCATATTTGTCGAGCAGATCAAGGTATTTTTCTTTTTGGTAAACCTCGTGCGTTGTAACTTCTTTTGTTGCAATAAGCGGGAAATGCTGTAAAATTATTACAGGTTTATGTTTGTATTTTTTCAGTTGTTTATCAAGCCAAGTTAAAGTATCTTCTTTATAATATCCGATAGAACCCGGAATTATTTCCTTTGCGCCGTCTACAACAATGAATACAAATCCGTCTTTTTTGAATACATAATTAGGTTTTTTATATTTGTAAAAGAAGTTATAATCCCTTACAATTTCAAGATAATGAGCTTTTGAAAGCCCGTTATTTCGAAAAACGTCATGGTTGCCTATAACAATATAATAAGGAACATTTAATTTATTTATGATTTTCATAAATTCAGGCAGGGATTCTTCATGCGGAGAATCAAGATTATCACCTGTAAAAACTACAAATTCAATATCCTTTTCTTTATTGATGTTTTTTACTGCATTTTGTAAAACTTGTGCCCTGTATTCATCTTTAGCTTTAAAATGACAGTCTGTAACCTGTACAAATTTTATTACTGCTGAGAAAGCAGAGCTTTGCAGTAATAATAAAGAAAAAAGTGTTATAATTATATTTTTAATCATTATATCCTCTGGACAAATTATACCATAAATTGTATTATATACAAAGGAGAAAACATGAGGTTAGATAAGTTTTTAAAAGTTTCACGTTTAATAAAGCGCAGAACTGTTGCAAATGAAGTCTCTGATACAGGACGTGTTTATGTAAACGGAAATTCTGCCAAGCCTGCAAAACAAATTAAAGAAGGAGATGAAATAAAAATAGAATATGCAAACAGGACTGTCTGCGTCCGTGTTTTAAAGGTTCCTTCTAATAATATAAGTGTTCAGGAAGCATCAAGTTTGTATGAAGTAATAAACTAAAAATATTTTGAAAGGAGTTAATTTATGAAAACGTTAAAATTTGAAAAAATTCTGTCGGGGGGGGGGCATTTCTAGCTGACAGAAGTGCAGGAAGCCGGGGTGTATGCATTAATGTCATTGCGCATTTATTGCGCAATCTGGAATTTGCCCTAAAAAGATCGCGCACATGTTGCGTGATGACAGGTCTTAATATTCAATCCCTCACCCCTTGGGGAGAGGGTGTACGTAAAAAGCTCCTGAAACACAGAGGTCAATCTGACGTTCAGCATGACGGTAATTTCCCGAAACGCACTTATTCACTTATTAACCTATTCTCTTATTCACCCCGTAAACGCTGCGCGTTTACTCTGGCAGAGGTCTTAATCACCTTAGGAATTATCGGTGTTGTTGCTGCATTGACAATACCGTCATTGGTTTCTCATTACCAGCGTAAGGTTTTAGAGACGCAGTTTAAAAAATCATATTCGATTCTTTCACAGGCGATGATTCCGCTTCAGTCTGAGTTTTTAAGCTGTCCTGCAGGAAGTGCCGAAGAGATTAAAAAATTATTATTTTCGCAATTTAATAATTTAGGCAGCAGTGCAAACTCTAAGCTTGGTTATGATAGTTTTAAAACTTATACTAAAAAAATAACTACAGCTAAAATTCATCCAAATTGTTTTGCGAATATAGATCAGGTTCAGCAATTTAAAGATGAAAATATTATTGCAACTGATGGTATGGCAATAGCTTTTTGTCTTAATCAAACTTATGGCAATATGATAAGTATTGATACGAACGGTCCGAAAAAGGGGCCTAATGCATTCGGACATGATTTATTCTTTTTTCATTTGAATTGGAATAACTGTAATCTAGAACCAATGACCAAACAGTGGCGTGATTGTACGGAAGATGATGAAGAGTGTGAAGGAGGTCATTTTAAGTGGACAGCCGGTAACTGTTCAAAAGATTCCAATGCCTCTGAAAATGGATTTGCCTGTACGCAGTACGCAATAGCAAATACATGTCCTGACGGTTCTGGCAAAGGATATTTTGACTGCCTGCCTTAAAATATATTGACTTTCGTTAAATTTTCATTAAAAACAAAATATCTAATACAAACGGACGATTTTATTAAAAATCATTGATTAATAATCAAAAATGTCCGACTGTATTAGAAAAAGAGGTAGTAATGAAAATTAACGGTGGAATCAGATACTGTGAAAAAGGCTTAACAGCTTCGCTCAGAGCTATGCATGTTCAGAGCGAACTTATAGGCATGTATAATGAAAATGTTACAGGATTTGATAAAATAGGTTATCAAAGAAAAGAGCCTGTTGTTTCATCTTTTACGGAATATATAGGAGTGCATGGCCTTTCGCAGACAGTAGATGATCAAATCGGGCGTATTGCAATGTCTGATAACCCGTTAGATCTGGCACTTGCTAATAAAGGATATTTCCAAACGCAAACTGCAGAAGGTGTAAGACTTACCAGAGACGGACGTTTTAAACTGGACAAAAACGGCAACTTATTGACTCTTGAAGATGCTAAGGTGCTTTCAAGTGCAGGTACTCCAATACAGCTTCCGATCGTTCCAGAAAAAATAGAGGATGTCAAAATTAATTCAAAAGGGCTTGTCAGTGTCTTTAATAAAGAGACGCATAAGCTTGAAAGTGTTGCATATATCGGCGTTGTAGATTCAAACGGTGTTATAGTTACAGACCCTCAGGTAAAACAGGGTTATAACGAATATTCCAATGTTTCGCTTCAGAACGAATTTATATCAATGATGCCGATTATAAGAAATTTTGAAGCAAACAGGCAGATTTTTATGATTCAAAACCAAAATTTGCAAAAAGTAATTTCACAGTTAGGTACAACATCATAATAAAAGTTGAGGAATAAATTATGTACAGCATGCAGGGAATAGTAAGAAAAAGCGTTAGCAATGTAACAACACAGTTTGAAAAATTCGGTTACGTTGCAAATAGTCTTGCTAATTTGAATACCCGCGGTTACAAATCAGTAAGTTTTGAACAGATGCTGAATGAAGACGGCTATTTGACGGGTGCTATAAGAACTGATTATGAACAAGGCTCAATACAGGTTACATCTAATCCGTACGATGTCGCAATAAACGGTACCGGCTTTATTCCTGTTATTTCTCCTGACGGGGAAGTGGCATATACACGCGACGGTGCATTTAAACAGGGTAAAAACGGGTATCTGGTTACATCCGATGATTGGATTGTCGGAGAAGGGATTATAATTCCCGCAAACTGCTACAAATTTGAAATTAAACCGAACGGAGAAGTTTATTCTTATGATACGGCAAATACAGAACCGAGAAAGCTTGGAACAATTCCTCTTGTGCGCTTCCCTTCGCAGGAAAATCTTGAGCAGGCAGGCATGAATAAACTCAGAGCAACAGAAGATTCAGGAGAACCCGTTCTTGTCAAAAACCACAAATGTTTCTGCCAGCATAATCTTGAAAATTCAAATACAAATGTCTATTCCGCGACATCTGAAATGCTGAGACTAAATGCATCGCTTCTTGCAAGTACGCGCATGATGAAAGTCGTTGATGATATGTATAATAAAGCAATTAATATAAGGGAATGATAATACTATAAATGTCATACAGAACTTGTTTCAGTATCATATAAAACATATTGTGCAAAATTTTTAAGAAAGGCTGAAAAATGTTTACACCGCTGGATAATATGGGCAAAGTTACATTAATGATGGATTTGATAACGCAAAAGCAAAGAGCGTTAGGTTCAAATCTTGCAAACGTAGATACCCCGGGCTATGTCAGACGTGATATAAATTTCGGGGATTATCTAAATTCAATGAACAGCCCTCTTGAAACTAAACTGTCTGAAAAGCTCGGGCCGTCAGGCGTTATTGACGAAAAAACATATGAAGAAATTGATCCTGCAAATGAATTGATGGAATTGCAGAAAAACTCAATACTTTATACGATGGCAACAAGAAGAATGTCTAATATAATTACTGAAATGAAAACGGTAATAAATGTAGGCAAGTGATAAGAAAGGGTAAAAAAACGGGAGCGTAAGCGACTGACCAATATATAATAAATTTTGACAATAGCCGTCAGAGAGGATAGAAAAATGAGTATAATGGAATCAATGAATATCGGAGCAAATGCCTTAAAAGCACATGGTTTAAGGTTGGATATTCACGCGAAAAACGTTGCAAACGTTGATACTCCTAATTATGTCAGAAAAATCCCTGTTTTGAATGCAACTGAAGATGTGTCTTTCCACGGGCTTATGAATACAATGAAAGAAGATGTATTCGGTGTCGGAACATTACCTTATTTACAAGGCGGGGTGGTTTTTAACGGCTGTGTGGAAGATCCGACTTTAGGGGACAAAATTTATCGCCCAGGACATCCTGACGCTGATGCCAACGGTTATATAAGAGCTTCAAACGTTAATCCTGCTGTTGATATGGCTGATGCAATTCTTGCACAGAGAGCTTATGAGGCAAACCTTGCATTGATTAATATTACAAAATCAATGGCGCAGAGGGCTACAGAAATCGGCAGATAAATTTTATGCTATAATTATTTTATGGTTAAATTGTCGATTATTATTCCGGTTTATAATGTAGAAAATTATATTTCGCAGTGTCTTGATAGTATATTAAACCAGGCATTTAAAGATTTTGAGATTATTTGTGTAAATGACGGTTCAACAGATAATTCGCTTAATGCTTTGTTGAAATACAAAAACAAGGATGAGCGTATAACAATTATCGATAAAAAAAATGAAGGTTCGGGCGTCGCAAGAAATGCCGGACTTGCAATTGCCAAAGGAGATTATGTCTATTTTGTAGACGGGGACGACTGGATTGAAGATAATGCATTAGAAAAAATTGTCTCGAAAGCAGATGAATTAAATACTGATATTTTAATATTCGGCGGACTTTCATGCTATGAAACAAAGAGTTATAATTGCCCTCGCCCCCTGCGGGAGAGGGAAGAATTGCTTAATGAACATAGTGAATTTAGCAATTCGGGCGAGGTGTGCTTAAGTTATAAAAAGAAGTACGGCGGTTACAGTGCCGATAAATTACCAAAAAAATATTTGAACAAAGTATTTTCATCAAAAGATATAAAAAAAGATATTTTCAAATTCCCTTCAACTGCCTGGACAAAATTATACAGACGTGATTTTCTGCTTAAAAATAATATTAAATTTCAGGATATAAAAATCGGTCAGGATCAGCTTCCGTTTTTCCATTCGATGATTAAGGCTCAGCGTATTGCACTTTTGGCTGAAAATATTTACTGTTACCGCAAAAACCGTAAGGGTTCTGCAATGACCGTAAAAAAGAAAAAGAATTTTTCACCGATTTATGTGTTCTACGGAATAGAAGAAATGCTGAAGTGTGAAAATCTTCTTGATGAATATAAAAACATTTTTGTAAACAAATATCTGTCAAAAGCTACATCGTGGCTCGGAAAATTTCAAGATGATTTGAAGCATGAATATTATTTAGAATATATGAAACTTTTAGACCATGTTAAATCACAATATCCGTCAGGCTGGTGGATGAAATTTAATCCTAAAGAAGAAGACGGTTACTGGATGTTGAAATTAAAACAGATGATTTCTAATGTACCTGTTATATAGGAAACGGTATTGACAAATTGATAAAATCTAATCCCATGCTTTCAGGCAACGGGGGCAAATTTACTTTTATTTATAGCATCAATGATTGATTGCTTATAACTTTCGGATATCGGTTTTCTGATTACATATGTCGCGATGCTTCCGTCTTTATTAATCCTTATGACTGCTATGCCGTTTACTTTATCCGTAATTTTATCAGGCTTTTTCCAGTTATTGTAAACTGTTTTTATTGTTTTTCCCAAATATGAGTTATATTGTTTTTCCAGATTTTTGATTCTTTGCCTCTCGTCCTTAAAAGCTTGTCCTTCAAGTTTAATGCTCGGGCAGGAAGGACAATATTTTTTTATGATGTAAGTATAAGTACAATCTTCTGTATATATTTCGTGGTAGTGTGCAGGATTATTTATATCATATTTTAAAATATTATCGCTTTTGTATTTATTTTCATCAAATTCTTCAAAATACAGTAGAATATATTTGTTAGTATACGGATTTATTTTATAATATGTTATATTTCCCCAGCTTTTAACGGCTACAAAAATATTCCCGTTGATAATTCGTACAGAGTCGGTATCAATAAATGATACTGGCTGTGATTTTGGTATATAATCCCACTTTACGGCATTAGCAGAAGTTGCAGATAACATTAATGAAATAATAATTACCAATATCTTTTTCATAAAAAGAATAATAAAAAAGAGGATTTTTTTTGTCAACAGTTTTTTAAATGCCGGCGGCGGGACTTGTCTTAGATTTGCTCCACGCTCGGAAAGTTTCGCTTTTGAACCTGCGGTTCAACTCCGCTCAATTCCCTCACTATCCGGACTCGTTCCACTCAGTCCGTCCGCAAATCCGCTGAACCCTAGAAATGCTTCGCATTGGGGTTCTGCATCCTCTTGACGACAATAAAAAAGAACCCTAAAAGGACTCTTTTTTAATTGTCGATAAGCTCCCAAATAAGGAACCCTTCGATAAGGCTATTGTATCAAAAATTAGCTTATATTCAAGTCTTATCTACGTAATGAAACAGTCAACTCAAGAATATTACAATATGAGAAATCTTTTAGGATTTAAGTGCTCATAAATTTTGTTAAAACTAGAAAATAAATACCTATTACAGTAATCAGAAAATTACTACCAAACCTTTAAGTACTTAAAATAAGCTAAAACAACTTAGTATTATTCCCTTACAAATTTTGAAATTACTGGAAAGTATACGTCTGAATGAAACTTGTCTTTACAATGCGTTACATTTGAGTCAAATTTTAAGCACGAAAAGATTTTATATAAATATAGGGGAATTTTATACATAAGGAGTCTAATACATGGATATTAATTTTGATGCACTAAATACTGGGTATAAATTGCACATACCTGCGGTTGAAGATCCTAATGACCCATTAACTCGTAAAATTATTGAATTCTTAGACCAGAAATTTAATATAACTCCACAATTAAAGTATGATAGAAATCATAATATAGTACCACAAGATTCAAAACAATATAATACACCTTGTTATAAACTAGGCTATAGCGATGGTATCAAATGTGGTGAAACTTTTTCTGTTTATGGAAGAACTGGTACAATAGAAGAAATGCAGTCATTGGCCAAAGAACTTGAAGCGAAATTCGGTAAAGAATTGGCTCAATGTATTAAAGATAATGATGTTAAATTTCCAAAAGAAAGCAAGAGAATATCTGATAATATAGTCACACGTTTTGCAGTTTATAGATATGGGTATTGGGAAAATGATGCAGTACAAGAGATATTCTCACAGCGTTCTAATTTACCCAATCCAAGTGGAGCAACCATTAAATATCTAACCTATGATTCTGTAGGTAAACCTTGTAATTACCTATGTTCTCATGGTGGTTACATAGATATGTCTAGATTATCTGATATAGATAAAAAGTTTCTATTTGGAGATTGTACAATGGCTAATATTGACCATTTTGGAGAGCTATTTACTGGTCATATC